>ERZ826016.1010-NODE-1010-length-29396-cov-2.886166_pt1 | contig 29396 bp, 17 predicted proteins | sample MGYA00519872_ERZ826016 | MGnify/ENA primary metagenome ERZ826016 (study PRJEB31778, sample SAMEA3449218) | human gut metagenome | biome: human gut; feature: human-associated habitat; material: faeces | place: United Kingdom | collected 2010/2012 ... | reverse complement strand
CCCTGCCCGCCGCAATGAACACGGCGGAAAAACGGTCTCCATCGCCGACTGCGAACCGAACGTAGCCGAGCTTGAAGATCTTCTGCTTAGCAAAGCCAGCCGGATAATGATAAAACTCTCTCCCATGCTCGATCTTTCATTGGCACTGAAAGAGCTGAAACATACACAGGAAGTTCATATCCTATCCGTCAACAACGAATGTAAGGAACTACTCATCCTACTCGGACAAACATCACCGGCGGAAATCACCATTCATTGTGTAAACCTCTTCACGAAAGGGACTCAAGAAGAACAGCACTTCGTATTCACCCGCGAACAGGAGCAGCGTAGCCAATGTACTTATACCGATTCTTTAGGCGATTACCTTTACGAACCGAATGCATCTCTTCTGAAAGCCGGTGCCTTCCGCAGCATTGCCGCAGCCTACCCCGTCCGGAAACTGCATCCCAACAGTCATCTTTATACCTCCGATACTTTTATTGAAAACTTCCCCGGAAGAATCTTCCGGATTGTCAACCAGTGCAGTTTCAATAAAAAAGAAGTAAAAGAGAATCTGGCAGACCTGAAAAAAGCAAATGTGACTGTCCGCAACTTTCCCGCCACAGTAGCCGAACTTCGCAAACGGCTCCATCTGACAGAGGGAGGAGATACCTACTTATTTGCCAGCACATTAAATAATGGACAAAAAGTTATCATCCGCTGTGAGAAAGTCTGAACTATTTGCTATTTTTGCGAAAAGAAACACAATCTAAACTAATTCAGATGAATCAAACACCCATAAAAGCGATTCTATTATTAATCGTATTCACTCTGTCCTGTCACACTCCACTTTTCTCACAGAGAGATTTTGAGCGACATGAGTTCTCGTTCCATGCCGGCTACGGTGTGATGTTTCATAATCCTCCCACACTAACGTTAAGTACCCACAGCTACCAACGTACACTTGCACAAGGCGTAAGCTGGGATGGACAATACCATTTCCGTCCTCTCAAACGCTTTATCTTCGGAGGAATCTACACCGGATTTTCTTCCAAAGGAAGCCATCCTGAAGGAAAAGACCATTTATGGGTTCATTTCATCGGCACGCAAATCGGAATGTGTAATGCCAATACCAAACATTGGCAAATCCGGGTGACAACCGGTCCCGGCGGAGTCATTCTGCGGAACAACAGCGAGGTATTCGGCAACACACGAAAAGTGAGAGCCTTCACTATCGGTCTCCTCACCAATGCCAATCTTACCTATAAGCTGAATTCCAACCTGGGAGTCAGTTTAGGAGTACAATATATGTATAGTGAGCTACTTAGAATAAGGACTTACTATCACGAAGAAAAGGTTACTGTAAAACTCAATTCAAATGATGATGTCAACCTCACGCGACTAAACATCACTACGGGATTATCCTATTATTTCTAACATCCACTAAAAAAAGCACTATGAAGAAATATATACTCATTCTCTTTTCCATCATCAGCCTCTGGAGCTGTAAAGAAACGGAAGATGAATCGATCGACATCACCGTTTTGCCTTCTGCCACCACTACAGGAGCCAACACATTCGGTTGCCTGATGGACGGCTGGATTTATGTGGGAGGGCGATACCTGAATTGGGGACACTCGTATGTATGGACGTATGATTCATTCCACTATTACACAGAAGAAGACAAACTCTCTGTTAGTGTTTCCGTAAAGCCCGGTATCAATCTATCTTTCACTATTTTATCGCCCCAAGAAGGCAAAGAATCAACGATTACCGATATAGAGTTCGGAAGAGAAGAGCTGGAAGACGGAACAGCTTTCATAAGCCGTTTCGACACAGAAATGAAAATTATCAGTGTCACATTCGGTAACGGCTGACTAACGGACGTTTTGATATTCATTATACGGAACACAACAGTAATACCGGAGCCCAATCCTGATATAATCTGATACAGCCTATGCATTTCCGCAAAATCCATAGTTTCCCAGGATAGAAAACCCGTCAATCACCGGTTCCGGAAGCTGTAATACAAACGTAGCATATTTGTTACGCGTTCTTCAATCAACTGTAAAAAGTAAGAAACGTCAACCCTCTACTTTTGCAGCAAATAATTAACGCACGCTAACATTTATGAAACGATTTTTGAAATTTGTCTCATTTGTTCTTTTGGTCATGAGCACAAGCGGTAACACTTTCGCAGAAGAAAAAGTGAACGTAGTCAAACAAGGCACTATCCGCGGACGCATCGTAGATACTTCCAAACAGACCCTTCCGGGAGCATCCATCTATATCGAAAAGCTACATACCGGGGTGACCAGTGATGTCAACGGTTATTATACTTTCGCCAATCTTACTCCGGGCACATACACCGTAAAAGTAAGCTACGTAGGCTACTCACCCGTTGAAATGAAAATCACCATTCCGGCCGGAAAGACACTCGAAAAAGACGTAATCCTGAATGAAGGACTCGAACTGCAAGAGGTAGTAGTAGGCGGAGCTTTTCAGGGGCAACGCCGCGCCATCAACTCGCAGAAGAACACACTAGGGATCACCAATGTCGTTTCAGCCGATCAGGTGGGTAAATTCCCTGACTCCAATATCGGAGACGCACTGAAGCGTATCAATGGTATTAACGTACAATACGATCAGGGAGAAGCCCGCTTCGGACAAGTACGCGGAACTTCGGCCGATCTTAGTTCTGTAACAATCAACGGCAACCGTCTCCCTTCTGCCGAAGGCGACACACGTAATGTGCAGCTCGACCTTATTCCTGCCGATATGATACAAACCATCGAAGTAAGCAAGGTAGTCACCTCGGATATGGATGGAGATGCCATTGGCGGTTCTATCAATCTGATTACTAAAAGTACTCCTTATAAACGAACCATCAGTGCCACAGCAGGAACCGGATACAACTGGATTAGCCAGAAAGCCCAACTGAACCTGGGTTTCACCTATGGCGACCGCTTCTTCAACGACAAATTGGGAATGATGGCAGCCGTTTCTTATCAAAATGCTCCGGTAGGTTCGGATGATGTAGAATTTGAATACGATGTGAATAAGAAAGGAGAAGTAGTAATGGTAGAAGCACAAAAACGCCAGTACTACGTGACACGTGAACGCCAAAGCTACTCACTGGCTTTCGATTACGAAATAAACCCGAATCACCGACTGACACTGCAAGGCATCTACAACCGCCGTCACGACTGGGAAAACCGCTATCGCGTCACCTACAAAGACCTCGACAAAACAGGACCGGACGATGAAGGCGAAATGCAGCAATCTGCCCAAATAGAGACTAAGGGAGGTACTCCCAACAACAAAAACGCCCGCTTGGAACTGCAACAGACAATGGATTTCAGCCTGGGCGGAGAACATCAGTTCGGCAAACTGTCAATGAACTGGGGAGCTTCTTACGCACGTGCCAGCGAAGACCGTCCGAACGAAAGATACTTCAATCTGAAACAAGACTTTCTCGGATTTGACATCGTGGATGCAGGCGGCCGTTTTCCGTATGTGACAACCGATGTAAACCTGCACAACGGAGAAGTGGACGGTGAAAGAGGAAAATGGAAAGTGAAAGAACTAACCGAAAGCAACCAGGAAATCTACGAAAAAGACCTGAAGTTCAAAGTAGATTTCGAACTGCCGCTGGCCAACGGAATCTATGGAAACAGCCTGAAATTCGGAGCCAAATATGCATCCAAGACTAAAAATCGCGATGTAACCGTCTACGACTACGCAGACGCCTACAAGGATGCATACAAAACAGCGTATATGGACAACCTCACGAGTGAGATTCGCGACGGCTTCATGCCCGGCAATCAGTATAAAGCCACCGATTTCGTATCCAAAGAATATCTGGGTTCGCTCGACCTGAAAAACATGGAGGGTGAACAGGTGCTCGAAGAATCTTCCGGCAACTATCATGCTAAAGAGAATGTGACTTCCGCTTTTTTCCGCTTCGACCAAAACCTGGGAAAGAAACTAAAAATGATGCTGGGTCTCCGCATGGAAGCCACTCATATCAAATACGACGGCTGGAACTGGATGGTGGATGAAGAGGAAAACGAAACGCTTGAACCGACCGGAGATCATAAAAACAACTATCTCAACTGGCTCCCCAGCGTATTATTGAAATACGATGTGACCGATGATTTCAAAGTTCGCGCCTCTTTCACAGAAACATTGAGCCGCCCCAAATATTCCGCATTAATTCCATGTGTCAATATCAACCGCAGCGACAATGAACTCGTGATGGGTAATTCTGACCTGACTCCCACCCTCTCATACAACTTCGATTTAAGTGCCGATTACTATTTCAAGAGCGTCGGTCTGGTCAGTGCAGGTATCTTCTATAAGAAAATCAACGATTTCATTGTCGATCAGGTGATTGGTGACTATACCTACCAAAACAATGAATACAAGAAGTTCACCCAACCCAAAAACGCAGGTGATGCCGACTTGCTTGGTGTGGAACTGGCTTATCAACGTGATTTCAGCTTCATCGCTCCGGCATTGAAATGCATCGGATTTTACGGTACATACACCTACACTCACACCAAAGTGAACAACTTCAATTTCGAAGGGCGCGAAAATGAGAAAGACCTCTCCTTACCCGGTTCTCCCGAACATACGGCAAACGCCTCACTCTACTTCGAAAAGAAAGGTTTTAACGTACGTCTCTCCTACAACTTTGCATCCAGCTTTATCGACGAAATGGGAGAAGTTGCCGCACTAGACCGTTACTATGATGCCGTGAACTATATGGACCTGAACGCAAGCTATACATTCGGCAAGAAGTTCAAAACAACATTCTACGCAGATGCTACCAACTTATTGAACCAACCATTGCGTTATTATCAGGGCACTAAAGACCGTACCATGCAGTCTGAACACTACGGTGTAAAGATAAACGCCGGCGTAAAAGTGAACTTCTGATGCGAGCCAAACAACGATATTCATTCCTTTAAAAGGAAGCCCCCGTTGGTTTAAAAGGAACAGAGCATTGGTTTAAAAGAAACGTTCTCTTCCTTTTAAACCAACAAGCCAAAAGATTCAGAATAACTATCTATATATAAACAACTAATATACAACAGAATATGAATATGAAAATTAAGAGTTTATTGATTCTCGCATTAGTCTCCGTCTGTACATTCGTTCAGGCACAGTTGACGGACTACTCTATATTTGACAAGAAGTTTAACTTCTACGTAGCGAATGATTTAGGCCGCAACGGATATTACGACCAAAAGCCAATAGCCGAATTAATGGGTACGATGGGCGAAGAGATCGGTCCTGAATTTGTTCTGGCCACCGGAGATGTCCATCACTTCGAAGGAGTTCGCAGCGTGAACGACCCTTTGTGGATGACCAACTACGAATTAATCTACTCCCATCCGGAACTAATGATCGACTGGTTCCCTATCCTGGGAAACCATGAATATCGCGGAAACACGCAAGCCGTATTGGATTACACCCATATCAGCCGCCGCTGGACAATGCCCGCCCGTTATTACACCCAAACATTCGAAGAGAAAGGTGCCACCATCCGCATCGTCTGGATTGACACGACTCCTCTGATTGAGAAATACCGCCAGGAAAGTGATAAATATCCCGATGCCTGCAAACAGGATGTCAACAAGCAACTATCCTGGCTGGAATCTGTGCTTGCCAATGCAAAAGAAGACTGGGTTATCGTAGCCGGACACCATCCCATCTACGCTTATACTCCCAAAGAGGAAAGCGAACGACTGGACATGCAGAAACGGGTTGACACCATCTTACGCAAGCACAAGGTAGATATGTACATCTGCGGACACATCCATAACTTCCAGCATATCCGGGTTCCGGGAAGTGACATCGATTATGTCGTTAACTCCTCCGGCTCACTGGCACGCAAAGTGGAACCTATCGAAGGTACAAAGTTCTGCAGCCCCGAACCGGGTTTCTCTGTCTGCTCTATCGACAAAAAAGAGCTCAACCTTCGTATGATAGATAAAAAAGGGAATATACTTTATACGGTGACCCGAAAGAAATAAATTCTCTTGATGATATAAATTCTACTCTCAGTGAAAAAACACACAACCCGAGGCGTTCCTTTCGCGATGAAAGGGACGCTTCTTTATATAATTACCCTTGAACCTATTTTGTGGGATAATATACGTTTGCAGCCAACCAATAGTCAGCTACTTACTTCATCTTATTAGTGTTCTCCGGATGCGCAATCATCATCGGGACGTAACTCTATGCCTTTTCCGATACATCACCCTGCTCCGCTGTCTTCGCAGGACCGCTGTTTTTCACAGCGCCTTTCTGAATTGTCGATTCATTCCCATCCCGAACTGCCATATAGTGCGGTGACATAATTTCAATGCCGGCCTCATTAAATTTATCCTGAATGTTCTGATGCAAATCCGAATAAATCTGTGCCATCTTATCTGCCTGTTTGATATAAGCATTAATTTGATAGACCGGATACCAGTCGCTCAACGAAGTTTCCAACACAAACGGACGCGGATCATCCACCACTCCGGGAGTGTTCAACGCAGCGTCAATCAGTATCTGATTAACCCGCCGCCAGGGAATATCATAACCGATAGATACTTCCGAGTGAATAATCAGTCCATATTCGCGTGCCGAAGTACTATAGTTTACCGTATGAGACGACATGATAAATGAATTGGGAACAGTCACAACCTCATTTTTAGGAGTCCGGATGCGGGTGACAAGAGGAGTTTTTTCGATGATATCTCCGGTGGTATCATTCAATTTGATCCGGTCGCCCATCTTGAACGGACGCATATAAGTAATCACCAGTCCGGCAATAATATTACCGATAACCGTACTTGATCCGAGCGAAACGATCAATCCGACAAATACCGAAATCCCTTGGAACACACCGGAATCGGAGCCCGGAAGATAAGGATAAATCATCGCAATCATAAATGCATAGAGCAGGAAACGGGCGATATGGAAAGTCGGCATCGCCCAGTCCGGATAGAAGCCGTTGATTTTGAGTCGTCCTGCTTCCACTTCACGTGCCAGATACAAGACGAGACGTACCAAATACTTCACGGCATACCAGATGACGATGATGGTAAACAGTTTGGGCACATAATCGATAATACCCACAAAGATACCGCGAATCGGATTCCATATATAGCCCAACAGTTGATATGCCAGTCCTTCTGTCTGCGGGAAGATGATAAAAATCAACGGTACGGTAAACAGTAGCTGCAATCCCATCAGTATATACCGCCCGATACTGGACAGGAATACTAACAGATTCGCCTGTTTCTGCGCATCCAGCAATTCATATCCCTGGATGGCTACCGGTTTTATCTTCGTGTCTTTCAGGCGCAGGATACGCGCTTTCAGTTTACGGAACAACCAGTTGGTCAAGCGGAACAGGAAATACTGTCCTGTAATTACCAACACAAAATAGAGCACACGCTTTGCCATTCGCCAAAGTCCGTGCTCGGCTTTCATCTCATGCAGTTTGGTAATGACATTTTGTTGTCTTTCCTTAGCCAGCGAATCACGGGAGACTCCTTCCCACAAAGCATCCTGATCGGTAAGAGATAGCAAAACCTTATTACCATACATAAGATCGGAAACGATGTCCGAGTGATCAATTGAAACAGAATCCGGACGAAGATTAAAACGTCTTCCAAGTTCGTCAATCGCTGTTCCAGTCATTTGCGCCCGTTGCTGCGGAGTATAACCTCCACGTTTTGTATAAAGATAGAACAATGTATCTCCATCTGCCACCACAGGTATTCCTCTCGTAAACTTGCGCAATGAATCAATACGCAACCTCTGTTGAACAAATTTCACCGAATCGGCAGATGCCATTTGGAGTCTCATTTGCTCTACTTCCATTCGCATATTTGCTTCGCTTAGACGGGCTTCGTCTAAAGATTTTTGTAAATTGGCTAATTGAATAGAATCCGAGTCTTTTTTCAATGAGGTATCAGATGTTACTACAGTATCCCTCAATAATATGTTCTTAACTGTTTCCTTAAGCTGTGCTTGTGCATTTACTGTTCCAAGAGCTATCAGGAGCAATAGCCAATATCGTTTTAAACATTTCATTTTCATACAAAATATTTCAGTTTATATAAGCGTATAATCTTACTTTTTATTGAACATACAAACATACATATTGTTTTTAATATATCATCTCAAAGAATCACTATCTTTGCCACAAAATGGAGAAATTATGAATATATTACTACTTATTGGGGGACTACTTCTGATTCTCCTGGGAGCCAACGGGCTAACAGACGGAGCAGCTTCAGTAGCTAAGAGCTTCCGCATTCCATCGATTGTCATCGGTCTTACTATTGTTGCCTTCGGAACTTCCGCACCGGAACTGACTGTCAGTGTCGCTTCTGCTCTCAAAGGAAGTGCAGATATTGCCATTGGTAACGTGGTGGGAAGTAATGTCTTCAACACATTAATGATTGTAGGTTGTACAGCATTAGTAGCCCCGATTGTCATCACTCGAAATACACTGAAAAAAGAGATTCCACTCTGTATTCTTTCTTCCATTGTATTATTGATTTGCGCCAATGATATTTTTCTGAATAAAGCTACTGAAAATATCCTAGATAGAGTAGACGGATTACTGTTACTTTGCTTTTTCGCCATCTTTATGGGATATACGTTTGCAATTGCTTTCCCTACAAAACCTTCTAGTGAACAGCCAATAGAACCAGCAACAACTACAAGAGAAGATGAGATCAAACTACTTCCATGGTGGAAATCCACTATTTACATTATCGGCGGTTTAGCCGCCCTTATCTTCGGTGGACAAATCTTTGTGAATGGAGCTACAGGAATTGCCCGTAACATGGGAATCAGTGAATCAATTATTGGATTGACTTTAGTAGCCGGAGGAACTTCCCTACCCGAACTTGCCACTTCCATTGTGGCCGCTATAAAAAAGAATCCGGAAATTGCTATCGGTAATGTCATCGGTAGTAACCTTTTCAATATCTTCTTTGTATTGGGATGTAGTGCCACTATTACTCCCCTTCACCTGAACGGTATTACCAATTTCGATCTCTTTGTATTAGTTGGTTCCAGTCTTCTGCTTTGGTTACTTGGACTCTTTTTTGCCAAACGAACTATTACCCGGATAGAAGGAGGAATTTTAGTATTAGCTTACATTATTTATACAGTTCTGCTCATTCGCTCTGTATAAAGGACAACATTCAAAAGAACATTTAAACAACCATTTGCAGGATAAAGCACACTAAGGTTGTGCCACTTTATTGGCACAACTGTGCCAAAGAGATGAAACGGTCGTGCCACACCGATGGCACAACCATGCCAATAAGGAGGCACAGGTCCGGTAACTGATTATAAAGAAAGTAATCCTTATTTTATAGGTGAATTGAAATGATAATACATTCCCAGCCAATCATACGGACTGGAAGTAATCACTCTCGGATCATTAATAAACTTCAAAAAATCATCGGTCGCCGGATGTCCTTTATAAGGAGTAAAAAAGCCTTGTACACTGTTACGCCATACTGCAACATAAGCCAGTTTAATAGGTTCACCCGGATAGCCGTAGATAGATTTAAGTAAGCGGTCAGTAAACCAGTTAGGATCATCAATACCTCCTTGACCCGTCTCCGACAAAGCTGCTATTTTTCCTGTTTTAATAGCATAATCCGAAAGGATCTTTAAACGGACATGTGCAGCATCTAGGTCCTTTTCTTCATAACGGAAATTCCAATAATTGTCCATTGCAATGATATCCACATATTCATCTCCCGGATAGCGTTCCAAATATTCCTCTTCAGAAGTAAAATTGATATCAGGCGAGAACGCATACAGGAAGTTGCGGATATGGCATTTGTCACGCAAATAAGTGACAGTAAAGCGATATAGTTGTTTAAACTCTTCCGCCGTACAATACTTCTTTCCCCACCAGAACCAATCACCGTCGAACTCATGCCATGGGCGGAAAATCACAGGAATCTGTTCCCCATCTTTTCCTATCAATGTTTTATTATATTCGGCTACCTGATCCAGCATGTCAGTGAAGTGCTTATGATACGCTCCTCCCGGGAGAATCTTCTTCACGATACTATCACCTGTTTCATAGAAACTTCCGCCCGTTACAGGATTGGCCGCATGCCAACAATATGAGATGACTCCTCCTTCATAGAAAGCCTGACAAGTCAAACGACGTACCTTTTCCGTATCTTGCAAATGATGCTTAGCATGTGGAGTAGCAATATTCATAAAGTCCCAGCTATAAAATTGAGGTTTCTTACCGGAAATTCTTTCAATATCACTCTTTCCGGAATCATCGCACCATCCGTATCCGGAAGCTGTTGCATCTTGTGCACCAAAGATAAAACGTCCGCTATCCATAACTTTATGCAGATTCTCATAAAGTGCTTTCACCCGGAAAGTAGCGTCTTTATCCACTAATTTATAAGGATACTTAAATTCCAAAGGACGGGAAGTCTTTTTATCACAAACCACGTTCTCTGAATGATCATACAACCAATAGCGGTCGCCAACATCCACTTTTTCAAAAGTGATATGATCACAATGACGTAACAATACATCATATTGTGCCTGATCAACCGTTACATTCTTAAAATGGACATTCCTAATGGGCTGTTCAGCCAATCCAAGAATTTGTATAGGATTACCTAACGCTTTAGCAATATGTATATTCTCAAAATATATATCCTTGATTTCACGAATATCTGCTGACGTAAAACTATTTGGTTTATAGCTGTTTATCCAATACCACAAATTGATATTAATACCCCAGTCACCGGTTTGTTTAACCTCCATATCACGAAAATGAATGTTTTCAATCGCTCCGGTACCTTGACCATTCTGACGACTACATATCATGAATCCACGATCACTACTCTCAATCAGACAATTCGTAAACCAAACATTACGAACTCCTGCAGGTAATTCAACGCCAACACAGATACCGCCTCCACGAACAAAGCGACAGAAACTTACATAAATATTCTCACAAGTTTTTTTGATCTCTTTACCGTCTTCGTCAATATAATAAACAGATTTTACTGCAATATTATCATCTTGTCCATCCAGAACCGAATTCAACAGATAGCAATCTGCCGAAGAATCCGGGTCCCATCCGTCGGCATTACTAAGACCGAAACCGGAAGAAAGGATATTGCATTCATAAGTAGTCACTCCATTGCAAAGCAATGGATGAACATTCCATGTACAAGGATTAGTAATAGTTATATTATCAATAGAAACATTATCACAATTAATAATAGGAAGTCCTCGTGAGCGAGACATACGGCTAAGATTTTCAGTTTGTTGCTTTGCCAGTACACTCCCCTGATTATCAATCGTTCCTCCTCCATAAACACGAATATTAGTGTATCTTTTATCTTTATTATTAAGCTTTCCCAAATTGAGTACACTCGCAAAAGCGTCTACTCCATTCCCTTCATAACGACTTTTCACTAAGGGAAAATGAGCGAGATTATGAATCGCTTTTAAAGTTGCACCCTCAGCAATATGTAGACTAATATTATCTTTCAATATAAAGAGTGCTCCGGTCATATATTCTCCGGCAGGAATATAAACTTCTCCGTAAGGAGTACATTCATCAATCGCTTGTTGGATAGCTTTAGTATTAATAGTCTTACCATCTCCTTTCGCTCCATACTTAGTCACATCGAAGATCTGAGACGATGGAGTAGTTCTCAATTGAATAACCTCGTCTGGCCGTTCTTTATTGCGCGCGGAGACAGCACATACTGTTATCTTATAGTCCGTATCAGGTGTAAGATTGGTAATACGAAAACTGTTTTGAGTTGTATTTCCAACCTGTTCCCCGTTCACACGAATATTATACTGTTTGATCGCCTGACAATCGGAAGGAAATTCCCAAAAGACTATCGCTTCCGTCGAAGTAAGCGTGCCCGGTAAAATACGGCTGCGCAACGAACTTGTACTATAAGCACAAACAGACAACCATAAAAGTGTTACTAATACAATGTACTTTTTCATGTTATTAATGATCAGATAATGAACTGTTCGATGCGTAAAAATAGTACATGAAAAGATAACACACAAATACTATTATGCAATTAGCCATTATAATATAATAGATTGTTATTATAGTATATATTTTCTAAAAGCACTCATAAGCCCTTAAGCCAAACAGTCATTATAGTACCATAATGTGTGCTAATTATATCGCATTTACACTCTAAAGTTTCTTATCTTTGCTTCGTCTGATATTTTAATACTGCGATTATTATGATAACACTAAAAGAAAAAATAGGTTATGGCTTTGGCGATATGGCATCGTCTATGTTCTGGAAATTGTTCGGTTCTTATCTGATGATATTCTATACGGATGTATTCGGGCTACCGGCTGCAATAGTAGGAACTATGTTTCTGGTTACACGGATATGGGATTCCGGATTCGATCCGTTAGTCGGTATCGTAGCGGATAGGACACACTCTCGTTGGGGGAAATTCCGACCTTACTTATTATTCCTCACCATACCCTTTGCACTTATTGGAGTTCTGACTTTTATAACTCCCGATTTCAGCGATACCGGCAAGTTAATTTATGCCTATGTTACTTATTCATTAATGATGATGATCTATTCAGCCATCAATGTTCCTTATGCCTCGTTGCTGGGAGTCATGAGTGCCGACCCTAAAGAAAGAAATACGCTTTCCACTTATCGAATGGCATTTGCCTATATCGGCAGTTTTATTGCTTTGCTACTATTCATGCCTATGACCAACTGGTTCAGTATAGGACACAGTGAACAGTATGGCTGGACAATGAGTGTTGTGGTTATTGCCATCATGTGTGCCATATTATTCTATGGTTGTTTTGCCTGGACACGCGAACAGGTAAAAGCCATCAATACCAAACAAAGTTCATTAAAAACTGACTTAAAAGACCTTTTGTACAATCGTCCTTGGTGGATACTTCTTGGAGCGGGAGTTGCAGCATTGGTATTCAACTCAATCCGGGACGGAGCTACCGTATATTATTTTAAGTATTTCATTGTAGAAGAAGACTACCAAAGTATATCTTTATTCGGTGTCTCATTTGTTCTCAGTGGACTCTATCTGGCAGTCGGTCAGGCTGCTAATATTGTCGGTGTTATATTAGCTGCTCCGGTAAGTAACCGATTGGGTAAGAACAAAACATATATGGGCGCTATGGTCATAGCAACCATATTCTCTATTTTATTTTATTGGCTAGACAAAGGTGATTTGATATGGATTTTTACACTACAAATCATTATCAGCATTTGTGCAGGAAGCATATTCCCATTACTATGGTCGATGTACGCAGACTGCGCAGACTATTCTGAATTGAAAACAGGGAATCGTGCAACAGGCTTAATCTTCTCTTCCTCCTCCATGAGCCAGAAATTCGGTTGGGCCATAGGTAGTGCCCTTACCGGATGGCTTCTATCTTATTTCGGTTTTCGCGCCAACGAGGTACAAAGTGTTGAAGCTATCCATGGAATAAAATTATTCCTAAGCTGGTTACCAGCTGTGGGCACAATCTTATCTGTAATCTTCATCAGTATGTACCCATTATCAGAGAAACGAATGAAAGAAATTACTAACGAACTGGAAGAAAAAAGAAAGGAAAAACAACATGAATAAAATAGCATTTACCATCAAAGAAGAGTTCCAAAAGGAACTGACCAGGAACATCCTCCCCTACTGGATGAATCAAATGACAGATGAAAATCATGGCGGTTTCTACGGACGCATTACAGGCAATGAAGTTTTAATGCCTGAAGCAGAAAAAGGAGCTGTGTTGAACGCCCGTATATTATGGGCATTCTCCGCAGCATACCGTTTATTGCAACACGACAATTATCTGGCAACAGCCACCAGAGCCAAACGCTATTTAATAGACCACTTTTATGACTGTAACTACGGAGGAATCTACTGGTCTTTAGACAAGGACGGGAAACCATTGGATACGAAAAAGCAAATCTATGCAATCGGCTTTGCGATCTATGGCCTGAGTGAATACCATCGGGCTACGGGAGACTCCGAAGCATTAGACTATGCCACACGACTCTTCCACGATATCGAAGAACATAGTTTTGATAAAAATAAAAACGGATACTGCGAAGCTTTAACCCGCGAGTGGAAAGAAATAGCCGATATGCGACTCAGCGAGAAAGACGCCAACGAGCGTAAAACCATGAATACTCACTTGCATATACTGGAACCTTATACCAACCTTTACCGGGTATGGAAAGACGAACACCTCGAACAGCAATTAAGAAATCTGATCAATTTGTTTACAGATAAAATATTAAATAAAGATACATTCCACCTACAGTTATTCTTCAACGATGATTGGCAAAGCAAATATCCTATTGTTTCTTATGGTCACGACATAGAAGCTTCGTGGCTGTTACATGAAGCAGCCTTAGTCACAGGCGACCAAGCATTGATTGCAAAAACAGAGCCAATCGTATATAAAATTGCCGAAGCAGCTGCCAAAGGTCTATTACCCGGACAAGGAATGATCTACGAAAAACATCTGGATACAAACCATACAGATACTGACTTTCATTGGTGGGTACAAGCTGAGGCCGTTGTCGGCTTCTTCAATATCTACCAGCATTGGAACCATGAAGATGCTTTGCATAAAGCCTTATCTATCTGGACATTCATCAAAGAAAAGCTAATTGACTACAACCATGGCGAGTGGTTCTGGAGCATACAAGCCGACGGAACCATCAATCGCAAAGAAGACAAAGCCGGATTCTGGAAATGTCCCTACCACAACAGCCGCATGTGCATGGAGATAATCGAAAGAGTCAAATAATAATAAAAGGTTAATAATTAAACGCCCGTTTTCGCAGCAGCGAAGACGGGCGTTATCATACTAGTTATCCTGAAAACCTACCTATATTTACCTATTTAATTATATTGTTTATTACCTGTTTGCAATTGCGAGTACGCAATGCTGGAAATGTCGGATGTGCCGGAGAAGCCGTAGCCGTAGTATTACTAATCCTCAAACCGGTTACATCAATCGCATCGATAGCATATGTATGATAAGGCATATCCGCTCCATCCCAACCAATATTTCCCTGATTGAAATACACATTGTTGGCATTCTCTATATAGAATACCGGAATATCGGTTGCATAAAGAGTACGTTTAGGATTCACGTTAAGCCGCAAATCATAATTTCCTCCGGCAACATCCTCAATCGCACTTTTACGCAATATAAAATCGAAATTATTGAAATAAATATTTTGTAATTGCGTCTGTTTATCAGCGATCATTACAATAGAATTCTCACCGACACAAGTTATATTATTAAAGAACAAATTACGGATGACACCAATTTTCTGTTTCTCCGGAACAAGAACCATCGCTGTAATATTAATAGGTTCACCCTGGCCCCACCAGTCACCCGTATGCAAGCGGGTTTCGATACGGATATTATCAAAAGTCACATTCTCCAAAGAGCAAGAGTCACTGACAGAGATATTAATACCACGATTAGAATCAAAGATCGTAATATTACTGAAGTTATAATTAGACATCGGATTCTGATCATGTCCGCCAATACGAATACCACTGGAACGGGACTGCAAGACACAGTTACTAACATTCACATTCCTAGATGGTTTCAGGATATTCTTAAAACCGGGATCCCCATGGTGCCAACCGTATCCTGCCACCACAATTGCATCATCACCGGCATAAATACGACAATCGGATACCGTAACGTCACTACACGAAATAATATCTATACCATCACTGTTAGGAATCATCAGATTATTATTAATGTATAACCCTTGTATTTTAACTCCCTCACAATGTACAATCACAAAACACCAATACGGGGAATCCACACATTTAAAATCCTTCAGTGTAATGTCTGTACATTCACTGAAAACAATCATTTGATGATATCTGTCTTTCGGATACAACGGACCGTCACCCTGTTTACCTTTCACTTTCCGGAAATCCAGTCCCTGACGAGTTTGTAACCGTTCCTGATCACCAATGATTTTCTCTTTCTCCGGTTCCATAAAGCTCATCCCGTCACCGTCAATACAACCATTACCGATTATAGATACATTATTCGCCTTTTCAGTATAAAAGACGCCCGCCAATTCCGAATTATGGCGTTGATATTGAGTAAGATCAGTAGTCGCTTTTAAAGTAGCTCCCGTTTCCAGAAAGAACTCTACGTTAGAGCGTAAATTCAAGGTACCAACTAAATACGTTCCGGCAGGTACATATACACGCCCACCTCCAGCTTCATAGCATTTATCAATGGCTTGCTGTATAGAACGCGTATCCAGCTGCTTCCCATTGCCACTTGCTCCATATTCAGTCACATTAAATACAGATGCCAAAGCCTGTATAATCCCCACATAGCAAAGAAGTAATAATAATGTCAATCGTTTCATAAGATGGTATATTTATTTATGGTTAATATCAATCAAGCAGACAAAAACTATCAAGTGCAAAGTTAGAAGAAGCATAGTAATAAAAGTAATATTAAAATGCTATATCTTGATACTAACTATACTTTATTATTATTTTATCTTTTGGGCAAAGATAACTAAAAAGACACCTTTAACACTGATTATTTGGAATATATAGCTAAATTATGATACTTTAGCGGCTCAAGCAACAATGTCATAATAATACAATATAATGCTATTATAGTATGCTTTCGATAACACTGAATATCGTAACTTTGCCACAGATGAGAGAGAAGAAATGATTTATTCATTTACTATAATACACGAGAGATACATACATACCTTAATATAATTAATACATTTAAAAAAACCATGAAAAGAATCGGATTAATTCTTATTTGTTGCTTGTTCTATACAAGCTTGGTTTTGGCTCAATCTTTCCATCTCACCGGAAAAGTGATTGATGCAGGCGACAACTCTCCTATGATTGGAGCGACTATCCGGGTAGAAGGTACCCAGAAAGGAACAACTACTGATTTTGACGGCAACTACAGTATTGAAGTACAAAAAGGGGACAAGGTGATCTTCTCTTACATAGGTAAGACGCCCAAAACAGTTGAAATCAACTCACAAACTCACCTAGATGTGAAATTGGCGGACGATGTCAATCAGTTGAACGATGTGGTGGTGGTAGGATATGGCACGATGAAGAAGCGGGACTTGACAGGATCAGTCAGCCAAATAAAAGCTGATGATATTCTGAAAGGTAACCCGGCACTAAGCATCAACAGCGCTCTTCAAGGAAGAATCGCAGGTATGCAAGTAAAGCAGAATGACGGTGCTCCCGGTGGAGGAATAACTATTCAGGTACGTGGTGCAAACTCTTTCAGTACCAGCACACAACCACTATACGTAATAGACGGACTTCCTTATAGTGGTGGTAGTACTGCTCCCGACACTGGTATCAGCGGTACCGGTTCAGGGTCTAACCCATTGGCTAATATCAACCCTAATGATATTGAGTCTATCGAAGTTCTGAAAGATGCTTCTTCTACGGCTATCTATGGTTCACGTGGTGCTAATGGAGTTGTGCTTATTACTACTAAACGTGGAAAAGAGGGTAAAAACAATATCACCTTCTCTTCTAATTTCAGCTTCTCAAACATAGCACACAAAATGGATGTACTGGATCCTGTTACTTATGCTCAATATATGAATGAGCAGGTACTGAACTCGAATTCTCAGGGACAATTGCCTTATCGTGGAGAATGGTATTATAGTACAGATGCATCTGGTAATATTCTTACCAATACAGGTAAGTATTCTCCGGCACCGGAAGATTTCCGCCGTCCGGGAGTTTACACAGACCAGTATGGCAATACTTATAATGTCGGTTCAACCGATTGGCAGGACGCTATCTTCCAGACAGGAGTCACTCAAGAATACAACTTAAGTATGGACGGTGGTAATGAAAAAGGTGGATACATGATGTCATTGAACTATAGCAAACAGACAGGTACAATTGTTGGATCTGACTACAAACGTTTTGCTGTCCGCTCTAACTTATGGCGCAAAGTAACAAACTGGTTGGAAGCCGGATTAAATGTAAACTACACAAATGCACTAACCAACTTTATCAATTCAAGTACTTCAGGCGGTGATGGTGTGATTTATTCAGCTTTGGTATTCCCTCCAACTTATGATGCTAGCATCAATACCAAAGACAACAATGAGTTGAATTGGCTTGCAGCCAACCCGTATGTATATGTACGTGAAGCTTTCGACGAATATCGTGCAAATAATGTGTATCTATCTTCTTATTTCGAGGCAACTCTCTTGAAAGGTTTAAAACTACGTGAGAACTTGGGTTTCAGTTATTCCGGCAACGACCGTAATATGTATTATAACCGACTGACACGTCAAGGATATGAACCTACCAATGGCGTTGGCGCACAAGGAACAGGCTGGTCAGAAGGTGTCACAAGTGAAACTTTATTGACTTACAATCATACTTTCGGAAAAGATCATGACCTCAGCGCATTGGCGGGTATCACCTTCGAAGAGTCAAATTGGAAATACAACAGAATGTCTGCTTATGACTTCCCAAGCGACTTGACTATGATGTGGGATATGAGTGCAGGAGGTAAAGTTTACCCCTTATCTTCCGGACGTGGAAAGAAACGGATGCAGTCTAATCTAGCTCGTCTGAACTATTCGTACAAAAGCAAATATATGGCCACTGTATCTTATCGTGCAGACGGTTCAAGTGTTTTTGTCGAAGGCAACAAATATGCACACTTCTTATCAGGAGCATTAGCCTGGCGTCTATCCGCAGAACCTTGGATTGAAAAGTTGAATATATTTAATGATTTGAAACTACGTCTGAGCTATGGTCAGACAGGTAATCAAGGTATCGATACTTATGCAACTCTTCCGGCAATGTCTGTCGCAGGTTATGTATTCAACGGTTCTTTGTCTTCCGGATATGCTGAACAAACCTGGAAAGGTCCGATCAATAAGAACTTAAAATGGGAAACTACTGATCAGGTAGACCTTGGTCTGGATATGTCTTTTGCTAAAGGAAGAGTCAATTTGACAATTGACGCATACTATAAACGTACAAATGATTTGCTTCAAAAAGTGAATATCGAAACCAATTCAGGCTATACACAGATGGCAACTAACATTGGTCATGTTATCAACAAAGGTCTTGAAATCACAGGAGTATTCCATCCTACAGTACACAAAGATCTGAATTGGGAAATTGATGCAAATATCTCATTCAACCATAACCGTATCGGTGGATTGACAGGTGACCAATATGCAAGCCAATTCGTAAACAGCATCAAAAACGTATTTGTTATGCGCAACGGATGTCCTATCGGTACAGTAGTAGGTTTTGTTGAAGACGGCTTCTATGATAATCTGGCAGAAGTTCGGGCAGATCCCCGTTATGCTAATGTGTCAGAAGGTGAAGCAAAAAGCATGATCGGAGAAATCAAATACCGCGACTACAACAAAGACGGTCAGATAACCGACGCAGATAAACGTGTAATCGGAGATACAAATCCTGACTTCATTTATGGTTTGACCAATACTTTGCAATACAAGAATTTCACATTTAGTTTCTTCCTGCAAGGTACGTACGGTAACGACATTGTAAATGCCAATACCATTGCAAACAACACCAGTGCTTCTATGACAGGTATCTCCAACATCACCAGAGAGCAATATGACACTCGTTGGAGAGAAGGACATACTGAAGGAGCAAAATGGCCAAAAGCTGTTGCCGACGGATATACTCGCGAATGGAAATTCACAGACAGATATATTGAAGATGGTTCATACCTGCGTTTGAAGAATGTCAGCTTAGGTTATACTTTCTTCCCGAAAAACTGGAAGGGAATTAATTCTATCAACGTTTATGCCAGCGCATCCAACCTCTTCACTATCACCAAATATAGCTGGTATGATCCGGATGTGAATGCTTTCGGTAGCGACGTATCTCGCCAAGGTGTCGATTTGTTCTCTTATCCGAGTAGCCGTACTTTTTCTTTTGGCGTAAAAATGAGTTTCTAATTTAAAGACCTGGAATGTACAATGAAAACAAGAAAAATATATAATATTATCATGGCCGCCGCAATGGGTATCTCATTAATGGCGGGAATGACCTCATGTGAGGACTGGCTGAAAGAAGAGTCTTATGACTTTATCCAACCGGATGATATCGAAGATTCTGATAAAGGTGCCAACCAATGGCTGACCGGCTCATATAGCAAATTGCTTACAATGTTCAACAGTAACAACTTCCCTCTGATTTGGGAATATGATAGTGACTATCTGACCGGACCTAGTTGGGCATTTGGTACTTATGGAGCAGGTAACTTCCAAAATAATAGCATGGTCAATGCATTATGGGAAGATGGTTATGCAATGATTCACCGATGCAACTACTCTCTATATAAAGTAAACAGCATGACGAAAGTGAGTCAACGGTTAAAAACAGCCATTAATGGCGAGCTTAAATTCCTAAAGGCATGGACTTATTTCCAATTGGTAAGAGCATATGGTCCTATCCCTTTGCGAAAAGAATCAATGAGTGAAACAGGAGACCGCAACGTGCCACGTAGTGAAGTTAAAGATGTTTATGCTTATATTATCGAGTTATTAGAAGATGCGGAGACAGAGTGTTACAAAAACACAGATGCCGACTACGTGAAAGGACATGTGACAGCAGGTACTGCCGCAGGTTTATTGGCAAAAGTATATGCAACAATGGCCTCGGGAGCTATGCCTAATGGTACTCAACTTTGGGTATATGGTGGCAAACCTTGGAGCGGTGAAGGAGAAGGCAAAGCCTATACAGAACCTCAGAAAATAAACTTCACTACTCACCAACTACCCGGATACGATGCGTTTGATGCACAAGAATATTATACTAAAGCGTATAAAAAAGCACAGCAGGTAATGGATAAAGAATATGGTGACTATTCATTGATACAGACTTACAGCGATTTGTGGAAACGTGCTAACAGCAATGGTTCCGAATTCCTGTGGTCGCTTCAACCATCTGCTTCGGACACCCGCTATTGTGAGTATTATTCTTATCATTTCTGTGGTATCGAAGACGGTAGTGGCTACATTGCCGACGGTTTATGGCACGGTCAGCGTGACCACTGGTACAAGATGGTCGAAAGCAAAGACTTACGCGTGAAAGAAGGTATCCTGCACAGATGGAAAAGAGGATGGACTTATGAAGTTACCAATAAGTTGGGAGCATTCTATCCGAATACGGAAGAATACCGTAAGAAGGTAGAAAACAAAGAAGCACCGTACAATGATGATTGGACCTATCTATCCAAACAGTTTGACCTTTATTATCTGGCATATACAACCAAATATCTCGATCGTTCGGACCGTACCACTACGCACGGGGATGCATTCTATCCTCTGTTACGCCTTGCGGATATCTTCCTGATTTATGCAGAAGCTTACGCTGAAGTACACGGAACCGACGATGGTATCGCATTAGGAGTATTAAACGAGGTTCGTGAACGTAGCAAGGCAACTCCACTCTCTCTGACCGGAGAAGGTAATGTTGCCGATATAGTAGACTTCAGATCCTGCGTATTGAAAGAACGTTCAATCGAGTTTGCTTTTGAAGGAGATCGCCGTTGGGACTTGATTCGTTGGGGAATCTATGTAGACGTGATGAACGCTATCGGCGGACAGGATGAAATGGGAGTAAATAAAATCCGTTCGGAGAAACACCGTTTATTCCCGATACCTTCCAGTGAAATAGATTCTAATACCTCGATTACAGAGAATAATCCGGGTTGGAGTTAATGAACTTAATGAATAGATTTAATAAAGCGCAATTATGAAAATTACATATTTGAAATATACAGTTTTTGCCTTATTCACAACACTTACTGCCATCAGTTGTAGCGATGTAGTGAATATGGATGAAGGATGGGATCCTGACATGGGAGCTAACGGAGCACCCGTTGTACGTAAAATCACAGCCTCATCAGATACGACCACAGCTATCAGCGTTGCTTCTCTTAATCAATCGATAGCCATTTTTGGTGACAACCTTGCACGGGTAACTGAAGTACGCATCAATGATATCAGCCTGGACCTTTCACAGGTATATGCCAAACGTCATCGTCTGGAATTAGTTGTTCCACGTGTATTGCCCGGCACAGTAACCAATACGCTGACTATCAAAACAGCTTTAGGAGAAATAACAACACCTTTAACTGTCACACTGCCGGAATTGAAGATCAAAGGATTTTCGAATGATTTTGCAGCCGATGGTGATACCGTACAAGTATTGGGAAGTGATTTTGACTTATATAAGATTGATTCCATCAGTGCTACCGTTAAATTCAACAATCAGGATATCAGAATATTCAATTGCTCTCAAAACGGATTCAGCATTGAAGTTCCCGAAGGTACTTCTACAGAAGAAACATCTTATCTCTCAATTTCGACACCGGAACTGGATTCACCTGCAAAAATCCCATTCAGAGAAAAGGGAATTCCTATCCTGACTAATGATAGCAGAACCTGGATAAACGGATGGTGGGCTACAGGTATTGTGGAAGTTAAGGAAGATTCTGATCCGGCAGCTCCGCTATTTAAATGGTATGTAATGTTGAAAAAGTCATATTCAGGAGCTTGGCAATATGATAATATTATGATCACTCACTTCTGGCTGGATGATACGGCAGCAGACTTATTAGCTAATCCTGAAGACTACTACGTAAAAATGGAGATACTCAATCCGACAGAAGTACCATTGGCAAGATATATAAAAATAGGAAATTCGGATCTTGAAGGAGATGGTCTGATATATGACTGGGATCCGGCTTCTACCAACAACGGAGTTTCTCTGAATACAATGGGAAAATGGCAAACTGTTGCCTTAGAGGTGACGGATGTATTCCGCGGCAAAGACGGAAATAAAACAAGTTTAAAGATCGCCAAACAACCGTATGTTAATCAAGACGAGTTCAATAACCTGAAAATGGCTATGAACCGTGAGCTTGCAGGTGATATGGAGTTCTACTTCTGGAACTTGCGTTTCGTCAAGAAAATAACAGTAGAATAATATTCATAGACTCTCAAAGAGAAGTATACACTGGCAGATTATTTCCGCCAGTGTATACTCAAAGCAAAGACGATTATCAGCTTATATTTAAGACGCAGATAACGCGGACGACGCGTATCTTATACAATAAATCCGCGCTATCTGTATCTAAAGAATATATTACAAGGACTCTTTGAGTAGCAATGAAGAACCTGGTTAAAGAACTAAGTTTTTTAATATAAAAAGAGATAGAAATGGTAAATGTATTTAATCAGCGCCTCGAACAGGTTACTGAAGAATATGAAGCTCTAATGGAGCGTCCTAATGAACCGATATTACCGGGTAATGGAATTTTCGAGCGTTATAAATATCCTGTTTTAACCGCCGCACATACTCCTATTGAATGGAGATACGACTTATCTCCGAAAAGCAATCCATACTTTATGGAACGCTTTGGTATCAATGGAGTTTTCAATGCCGGTGCAATCAAATGGAACGGGAAGTATTTAATGGTAGCACGTGTAGAAGGTAACGACCGCAAATCGTTCTTTTCGGTAGCAGAAAGTCCGAATGGTATCGACCACTTCCGCTTCTGGAAATATCCGATCCGTTTACCTGAAACCATAGAGCCTGATGTGAACGTCTATGATATGCGTTTGACCAATCATGAAGACGGATGGATCTACGGTGTGTTCTGTACCGAGCGCAAAGACAAAAATGCTCCGAAAGGTGACTTGTCTTCTGCTGTTGCAGCTGCGGGAATTGCACGTACCAAGAATCTGGTTGATTGGGAGCGATTACCTGACTTAATCAGCAAAAGTCAGCAACGGAACGTAGTACTGCATCCGGAGTTTGTAAACGGAAAATATGCCTTTTACACCCGTCCGCAGGATAGCTTTATTGATGCTGGCAATGGTGGAGGAATCGGTTGGGCATTAGTAGATGATATCACTCATGCTAAAATGGATCAGGAAAACATTATCAATTTCCGTCACTACCACACCATTAAGGAACTTAAAAACGGTGAAGGACCTCATCCGATCAAAACATCGAGAGGATGGCTCCACCTGGCACATGGAGTACGTATGTGTGCAGCCGGACTGCGTTACGTTTTATATTTGTATGTGACCGATTTGGAACATCCGGATAAAGTAATTGCCGAACCTGCCGGTCACCTACTGGCTCCTATAGGAGAAGAACGAGTTGGCGACGTTTCTAATGTTCTTTTCTCTAATGGCTGGATTGCAGATGAAGACGGAACAGTTTACATCTATTACGCTTCCTGTGATACACGTATGCACGTAGCAGTTTCATCGATCGACCGTTTGTTGGATTACTGTTTCAACACTTCTCCGGATGGTCTTAGAAGTGCTACTTCTGTAGAAACCTTATGCCAGCTTATTGACAAAAACGAAGCCTATAACAAAAACAAATAATGAAAAAATCGATTGTATTAATTATGATATGTTCGGCATTTATGAACATAAGTTGTGACAGGACACAGGAAAGTAATAAAAAGCCTTCCGATCCTCAAGCAACGGAACGTGCCGTTTCTCTATACAACCGCCTGTTCCAACTAATGGACAAAGGTGTTATGATGGGACATCAGGATGATCTGGCTTACGGACATCAAAACTATAATCCCGGAGTCTCAGACGTGAAAGAAGTTACAGGCGATTATCCGGCTGTAACCGGATGGGAAATTGGGCATTTGGAACTGGGAGCAGACAGAAGTCTGGATTCTGTATATTTTGACAAAATGCGTGAAGGCATTATTGAAACGGATGTACACGGTGGTATCAACACGATGAGTTGGCACGGTGACAACATTATCACAGGTGGTTCCACATGGGATTGCAAAGGTAATGACGTTGTTCATTCCGTTCTTCCGGGACAACCTAAACACGATGAATTCATTCAGTGGCTCGACCGACTGGCTGCATTCTTCAACACTCTGAAAGATAAAAATGGGGAATACATTCCAGTAGTTTTCCGCTTATATCATGAGCACAACAGTTCATGGTTCTGGTGGGGAGCTGAACAGAGTACCCCCGAAGATTATATTGCCATGTGGCGTATGACAGTAGACCACTTCCGTAAAGCCGGCGTAAATCACCTTCTTTTTGCCTATTCTCCTTCCAGTTGTACGGATGAAACAGCTTATTTAGAACGTTACCCGGGAGATGAATACGTAGATATTGTCGGTTTCGACATTTATCAGTTCGGTGATGATGAAGCAGCTATCCAAAACTACTGTCGGGACATGAAGCACAATATGGATATTGTGACAAAATATGCAGCAAAAGCAGGTAAAATCCCTACAATATCCGAAACCGGATGGGAAGGCATCAAACAGGCTGATTACTTTACGAAAGTCATTGCTCCATTATTGGAACCGTATAAAATCTCATGGATATTATTCTGGCGCAATGCCTGGGAACCTGATAAACCGGGACACTTCTACTTGCCTTACAAAGGACATGAGTCGGCAGAAGATTTTAAAAAGATGGTTTCTCAACCACGTATCTTGATGAATCAGGATATAAACAACTAGCCTTTAGGAATACGTTTCCTAGATCTATATACCCAGCGTGGTGGATATATATGCCCACCACGCTGAATATATAGATACACGACGCTGAGCCTATATATCCAGTAAGCCAGATAAAAACAGGTTTCTGCCTGCACCAATGTAAGTTACGGAATACTTGCAAAAGACGAGTTAAACAACGAAATACTATTATGATGAAAAAGATTATATTCCTATTCACTCTTTTACTTTGCACTTACGGATCAATCCAAGCACAAAAGAGTATCACTGTCAAGTCACCGGATGACAACATCCGCTTTACGGTGCAAGTCAATAAGAATGCACTCCCCTCTTATAGCGTATACTACAAAAACACCCAATTAGTAAAAGACGGAGCACTTGGTTTCGAATTTGATAACGGAACATTTGGAGACAACGTAACTTTAGGACGAACCACCCAACGTTCCGGCATAGAGAAATATGATCTCATCGCCGGAAAAAGTTCTCATGTGGAAGATGCGTTTCAGGAAGCTGTCATTCCATTGAAAGAAACGAAAGCTCCTAACCGCCAAGTGAACGTAGTAGTTCGCGTATTCAACGATGGAGCAGCGTTCCGTTATGTATTTCCCAAACAGGATCAATGGGCATCTTATATCATGTATGACGAGCTGACCACTTTCGATTTAGCTAACAATCCGGATGTACTGACCATGTTCCTGAAATCATACACTACTTCTCACGAAGGATTCTATTCTCAAATGAAATATTCGGATATCCCCGCCAATCAGTTAATGGAGATGCCGACTTTATATCATTATAAGGATGTATATATGGCCATTACCGAAGCTGCTATCCGCAACTATGCCGGTATGTATCTGATGAATGAACAAGGTTCACTACGTGGAAAATTATCTCCATTACCCGGTCAGCAACAGATCAAAGTAAAGGCAAAACTTCCTCATCAGTCTCCATGGCGTGTCATGATGATCGGTAAGGAAGTAGGAACACTCATTTCTTCTAATATACTGACCAATCTGAACGATCCATGCGCCATCAAAGACACTTCCTGGATTAAACCCGGAAAGACAACTTTCTCTTGGTGGAATGGAAACGTAGTTCCGGATAGTTTCTTCTTACCCGGAAATAACTTCTATACCAATCAATACTACATTGATTTCGTTGCACGTGCCGGACTGGACTTTCATTCTATCTACGGTTATGCAGAACAACCCTGGTATGAAGATGAAAACATGAGTTTTGAGTTTCCAAGCGAAACGGCCAATGTTATGAAACCAGTGAAATCACTGGATATGGATACTATCGCCAAGTACGCAGCAAGCAAAGGAGTAGGGCTACATATGTGGGTAAACTGGAAACCACTCTACAATAGACTGGAAGAGGCACTGACTCAATTTGAAAAATGGGGTGTCAGAGGTATGATGGTAGACTTCATGGATCGTGATGATCAGGAAATGATCTGTATTCAGGAAGATATATTGAAAAAAGCTGCCGAACACAAAATATTCGTTCAGTTCCATGGCTCCAGCAAACCTTCCGGTTTGAACCGCACCTATCCGAACGAATTTGCACGTGAAGGTACTCGCAATTATGAATGTTACAAATGGTCAAAGGACATGGGAGCGGATTTGGATATTGCCATTCCATTTACCCGTCTATTAGCGGGTGTTACAGATTATCACTTGGGAGGATTTCATGCTGTACCAAAAGATAAGTTCCGCATTCAATACACCAATCCTTTGGTGACTAGCACACGTTGCCATATGCTAGGTATGTATGTAGTATTGGAATGTTACCTGGGTATGGTCTGCGACTCACCAATGGCTTATGAAGGACAACCGGGATTTGAATTTATACAGAAAGTGCCTACTACTTGGGATGAGACAATAGTACCATCTGCCTCTGTAATGGAATACGTTACTGTAGCACGCAGACACGGAAGCGACTGGTATGTGGGAGCCATCAACAATAGCAAAGAACGTTCGGTTTCTTTCAAAACCGACTTCCTCAGCGATGGAAATTACATAGCCGAAATCTATAGCGATGCGGACGATACAGACAGCAACCCCAATCATCTGGTAAAACGGACCATGAAAATAGATAAGAAGAGCACTATTGAACTTCAACTAGCCAACAGTGGAGGTGCTGCTATTCATATTTACCCCGAAAAATAAAACAATAAAAACAACCCATGAAAAATATTCAACTTACTCATATTCTAACAATGCTCTCATTACTGATGTTTATGGGATGCAGCACAAATACGAAAAGTGAATTCAATGTACTGGATTATGGAGCAAAAAGCGATGGCCAGACATTGACCACAGCACCTATCCAGTCGGCTATCGACGACTGTTCCAAAGCAGGCGGAGGAGTCGTTCTTCTCCCCAAAGGCGATTATCTGGTAGGCACTTTAAACCTACATTCCAACATCGAGTTCCGTTTTGAAACCGGTGCACGCCTGATCGCTACTACCGACTTAACCCAATATCAACGTCACAACACAGAACTTGCAGGAGTTTTTTACACAGAAAAAGCAGACAATGTATCCATCACAGGCAAAGGAACAATCTTTGGACAAGGAATGAAATTTATGTATCCGGACAGTGCCAAAGTTATTTCGGGCAGTGTATTGGACTATGTACGTCAGGGAAAGAATCTACGTAAAGTCAGTAGTGGAATCGGCGACGGACCTTTATATCCCAAAGACCGTTTCCATCAGATGATTGTATTTAGCAACTGTACCAATGTAGAGTTGAGTGACTTTACTTGTATTGACTCACCTTACTGGTGTTTTGTCATCGTACATTGTGACCGCATCACCGTTCGCAACCTGAAAATAGACAATAACCTTGTCATTCCGAACAGTGACGGATTGGATATTATCTCATGCAGCAACGTCAATGTATCCGATTGTTATTTCTCTTGTGGAGACGATGCAATTGTATTGGCCGGTTATGATTGGCACTTCGGTGATCCGGGTTTCCAACGCATCACACGTCCCTCTAAAAACATCAACATCTCCAATTGTATCTTACGTTCCAGATCAAGCGCGATTCGTATCGGAGGTTGGGACCAAAACGTAATGTCCAATTACAATTTCAGTAATATTACCATTTTCGATTCCAACTGTGGTATCAATATTAATATCCGCGATTATGCAGGTATTGAGAACATCAACTTTACCAACCTGAACATTGAAACCCGTTTACATACAGGTGACTGGTGGGGTAATGGAGAACCTATCAAAATCTCAGCCATCCGCGGACGTGATACGATTCCCGGAGCGATCCGCAACATTCATTTCAGCAATATAACCTGTAACTCGGAAAACTCCGTTTATATCTATGCAGCTCCGGAATGTACGGTAGAGAACATTGACTTTACTAATTTCGATTTCCAGCTGAAACAAAGTCAACTGGACAAGATTGGTGGAGGTAATATCGACTTACGACCGACAAGTGTCCCTGAGAAAGAGTTCTACGCTTCCAATACTCCGATCTTCTACGTAGAGAATGCAAAGAACATCCGCCTCAGCAACGGTACCATGTCATGGGGAGATAATATCACGCAACCTTATTTCACCGCACCGGTGGAAGCAATCGATGTGAATACCCTTTCCATCGACCGCGTTACGGCCTCTCCTTCTCCGGCTAATCCTTCCGCTCCATTAGTGATAGCAAAAGGATGTACCAACCTAGAGAATCATATCAACAAGTAATAAAATAAAATATAATGAAAAAAGTTATAAGCCTCATCTGTTTATTTTTCCTCATCTGCTCCTGCCACA
>ERZ826016.1004-NODE-1004-length-29535-cov-5.813229_pt1 | contig 29535 bp, 28 predicted proteins | sample MGYA00519872_ERZ826016 | MGnify/ENA primary metagenome ERZ826016 (study PRJEB31778, sample SAMEA3449218) | human gut metagenome | biome: human gut; feature: human-associated habitat; material: faeces | place: United Kingdom | collected 2010/2012 ... | reverse complement strand
ACGGTGATCAGCTTAGGCCGGAAACGCGCGGCGGCGCCCCCTTTCTTGGCCGACACTCTTTCCGAGCGGTCGGAAAGAATGTCGGAGACCATGGAATCCCATTCCTAAAATGGAAACAGTCGTGTGTTTCGGACACGTATGGCCTCTCTATGTGGTCTCGCATCGCCTGTGCAGAAAACTTTTCCAACGTGATGTGGGGCCGCATCCTCATGTACCGTCCCGTACAGCATCGGGATGTGGGTCCGTCCCGGAGTCTGCGAACCGCCCGCGCCGCAACGAACGTCCCGCCCCGACAGCTTCGGAAAAGAAATTTCATCGTCCTGCGTCCGTCCCATAGGAGGACGTGCCGTTCTCCTGCCTGCGCCCGCACCGTGTGAGCCGCCGCGGCTCACGGAAAATTTCCTCCGCAGGGAAGCGCCTACGGAGGGGCAAAAGCCCCTTCCCGCGCTGTGCTATAATAGGACAAACACAGAGGCAGGGAGGGCCGTATGGAAAGACAGAAACGGATCGCGCTCGTCAATGACATCACCGGCTTCGGGCGCTGCTCGGTGACGGTGGAGCTGCCGCTCATCTCCGCGCTGAAGGTGCAGGCCTGCCCGCTGCCCACGGCGGTGCTCTCGGTGCACACGGGCTTCCCGTCGCACTACATCGACGACTACACCGCCCGCATGCGCCCGTACATGGAGAGCTGGAAGGAGAACGGCCTCACTTTCGACGGCATCGCTACGGGGTTCATCGGCTCGGCGGCGCAGATCGGCATCGTGATCGACTTCATCGAACTGTTCCGCACGGCGGAGACGAAGGTCATGGTGGACCCCGTGATGGGGGACAACGGCCGGCTCTATGCGTCGTACACGCCGGAGATGTGCCGGGAAATGCGGCGGCTCCTCCACTATGCGGATCTGGTGACGCCGAATCTCACCGAGGCGTGCGAGCTGCTGGAGCAGCCCTATCCGGAAGGCGGCCGGGTGTCGGACGGCGAGCTCCTCCGCATGGCGCAGGCGCTGTCTGCAGCGGGGCCGTCGCAGGTGGTCATCACCGGCCTCTGCGAGGGCGGCGTCATCCGGAATTTCATCTACGAGCGGGGGCGGGAGCCGGAGATCCTCCGGCGGCCGAAGATCGGCATCGACCGCTCCGGCACGGGGGACGCCTTCGCGGCGATCGTGGCGGCGTCGCTCGTCCGGGGAGAGTCGCTCCCCGCGGCGGTGGCGAAGGCGGCGGATTTCATCAGCCGCGTGCTGGCATACATGGAGCCCCTGGACGTGCCGTGGAACTGGGGGCTGGCGTTCGAAGAATTTCTGACCGAATTGCGGTGAGCGCGGGACGCGCGAAGGAGGAGACAGATATGGCGATGATCGTTTATGCAGCCGATCACGGGAAATATATGACGCTCGCGGAGAGTTTCCGCCGGCAGCCGGAAGGCAAACGGAATGTGTACATCAATCTGACGAACCGCTGCACGTGCAACTGCACGTTCTGCCTGCGGGGGCTGAAACATATGGGAGAGGAGGAGACCCTCTGGCTCCACGGCCATGAGCCGTCCGTGGAGGACGTGAAGGCGGAGCTGGCCGGCGTGCCGTGGGACAAGGTGGACGAGGTGGTCTTCTGCGGATTCGGTGAGCCCACGGAGCGGCTGGACGACATGGTGCAGCTCCTCCGGTACATCCGGGAGACGCATCCGGAGGTCCGCACGCGGGTGAATACGAACGGCCTGTCGGACCTGGCTTACGGGCGGGACACGTCCGGCGATTTCGACGGGCTGCTCGACACGGTGTCCATCAGCCTGAACGCGTCCAATGCGGAGCGGTATCTGGCGCTCACCCGGAGCCGCTTCGGAATCGGGTCTTTCGAGGCGATGCTCACGTTCGCCGAGCACTGCAAGGCCCATGTGCCGCACGTGGTGCTCACCGTGGTGGACCACGTGGAAAGCGAAGAAGAGATCGCGAAGTGTCGTAAGATCTGCGAAGAGCGGGGACTCACGCTCCGCGTCCGGCCTTACGAGGCGAATTGAGAGAAGGGCTGCGCTGCTCACGGCGGCGCGGCCTTTTCTGTTTCTGCGTATGATACAATGAGAGGAAAAGCGCGGAAGGCGCATGCGAGGAGGAGAGCGTATGAGTTCGGAATGGCTGGCCGTCATCGGCATCGTCGCGCTGGGGGTGTACCTGTACTGCCTGTACACGGAGCACCGCGGCGCGCCGTCTCTGCCGCTGCGGCCGGATCGGGACTGGCGGGCGGACGCACTCGGCGGGCTGCTGGAGGACATCTGCGACGCCGGGGACGGGCCGGAGACCATCTATATTTTCTTCGACGCGGAGAAAGAAGAATTCCGCTGGTCGTGCAACGCGTTCCGCCTGGCGGGAGAGATCGAGCTGTGCACCATCGCGCCGGGCGGCGTGACGAAGCTCGCCGCGACCCGCGCCGCCTGCGGGACGCTCCGGGGCATGGCGGAAGCCATCCTCGCGGCGTATGCGAAGAAACACGGGTCGGTGTGAGGCGCGCCATGGACGAAGAACGGCTGCAGAAACAGTTCGATTTCCTCCGCGAGATCGACAAAGAGAAATTCATCATCCGCCAGACCTATCTCACCGGGGCCCGGCGGCAGGAGAACGACGCGGAGCACGCCTGGCACATCGCGGTGATGGCGGTGCTCCTCAGCGAGTACGCCAATGCGCCGGTGGACGTGCTGCACGTGGTGTCCATGCTGCTCATCCACGATCTGGTGGAGATCGACGCGGGCGACACTTACGCCTATGCGGGCGTGCCCGCGGACGAGCAGCACGAGAAAGAGGCCCGCGGCGCGGACCGGATCTTCGGGCTGCTCCCGGCGGATCAGGCGGCGAAGCTCCGCGCCCTCTGGGACGAATTCGAAGAGGGAGAGACGGCGGAGGCGCGCTTCGCCCACACGCTGGACAATCTCCAGCCCATGATGCAGAACCACATGACCGGCGGGCAGATGTGGCGGGAGCGGGGCATCGCGCTCTCGCAGGTGCTCCGGCGGAACGCGAAGACCGCCGGCGGCTCGGAGGCGCTCTGGGATTACGCGCAGGCTCATTTCCTCGCGCCCCATCTGGGAAAAGAGCTGAAAGACGACCGGACCTGACGGCCCGGTTTTCCTTTTTTCCATGACGGAGAGGCAAGGGAAACGGGCACAGCTATAGAAAAGAAGAATATGGCCCTTTCGATATGGGAATGGCTTGACAAGAAAAAAACACCGCGATAGAATGAACACATCAACCAATGAAGAAAACGTACAAATGCGATGAACGAGACATGCGGAAGCTGACAAGCCTCTTCAGAGAGCCGATGACAGGTGCAAATCGGCGTGGCCCGGCGGACAGATATCACTCGTGAGCACTTTTTCTGAACCGAGTAGGAAAAGGCGGAACGTTCCCGTTACGAACAGGGCCTCAAGTATAATGTAGGGTGGTACCGCGCGGACAGCGCCCCTATCTTCAGTCAGGGACTGGGGATAGGATTTTTTAGTATCAGCCGGAAAGGCCCGGAGAGTAAGAAATCAGGGTGGCACCGCGCAAAGCGCCCCTGTCCTCGCAATGAGGGCGGGGCGCTTTTTTGTACGGATTGGCGGGATGCTTCAGCGATGCTGAAGGAATCATTTGCAGAAAGAGGGAAAGACTATGCAGAAAAAATGGATGAAAACCCTGGCGGCCGCAGGCGCGGCGCTGATGCTCGCAGGCGCATTCGCAGGCTGCGGCGGCGGAGAAAAGAAAGCGGACGCGGCTCCGGCTGACGGCAAGAGCGCGAAGATCGGCTTCATCACCGCCTACACCGGCCCCGGCGCGGCGTACGGCGTAGCGATGAAGGAAGGCGTCGACCTCGCTGTGGAAGAAATCAACAGCAACCCGAATACGAAAGTCAAGATCGACCTCTACACCTATGACACGAAGCTCGTGAAGAACGAAGCCATCAACGCCATGAAGAAAGCCATCGAACAGGACAAGGTCCTCGCTATCGAAGGCCCGATGACCACCGGTGAAATGATGGCGGCCGGCCCGATCGCCCAGCAGTCCGGCGTCGTCGCTTTCGGCACCGGCACCACCGGCCCCGGCATCACCGACATCGGCGACTACATCTTCCGCAACGCGATCCCCGGCGCGATGAACATCCCGCAGATCGTGGAAAAGAGCCATGCGAAACTGGGCTACAAGAAGATTGCCATCATGTACTCCAACAACAATGACCAGATGGTGGGCGAGCACCAGTATTACCTCGACGCCTGCAAGAAGCTCGGCCTCGACGTGGTCGCTGATGTGACCTTCGCCGACAAGGATACGGACTTCTCCGCCCAGCTCACCCAGATCCAGGCGGCCAATCCGGACGTCATCGCCATCGCAGGCCTCTATCAGGAAGGCGCTCTCATCGTGAAGAAAGCCCGCGAAATGGGCCTGAACCAGCCGATCCTCGCAGGCAACGGCTTCAACAGCCCGGAATACATCAAGCAGGCCGGCGAAGCAGCGGACGGCACCCTCGTCGCTACGCCGTGGAACCCGGAACGCCAGACCGAAAAGGCCCAGAACTTCCGCAAAGCCTATGTGGCGAAGTACGGCCATGAACCGGATCAGTTCGCAGCGCAGGCCTACGACGCGATGTACACCATCCACGCCGCTGTGGAACAGTCCGGCACTACCACCGACCGCAAGAAATTCCGCGACACCCTCGCGCAGATCAAAGACTTTGAAGGCGCGACCGGCACCTTTGCCTTCGACGAACACCGCGATCCGAAGATGGATCTGTCCGTCCTCGAAGTCAAAGGCGGCAAGTGGGTTCCCTTCGCCTGATCGGCGGGCAGCCTGACGGAGCGGGACAGACACCCGCCGCGGGACGGAAAATTCGCAATTTCGCCTGAAGTATGATATCATGCTGAAAAAAGATGCAGCTTAGCCTTGGAGCTGTGTCTTTTTTTATGCCCGTTTCCCGCGGAAGGGCGTTTTCCTTTTGTAAGAAATTTTTGCGGATGGAAAGGATTTCTACTTTTCCGCATGGAATCATGAAAAATTTCGGCCGATGGCTTGACATTTGGGAGATTTCCTGTAAAATGAGTATCAACTCAAAGCAACCAAATGCGGTGAGCGGGTACAAGTGATTTCCTTCACGCAGCAGAGAGCCGGCGGGCGGTGAAAGCCGGTGCAGGGGAAATGACGATTCTCTCCCGTGAGCAGCCTTCCTGAAATCCAAGTAGGGGAGGACGGCCGGTCTCCGTTACAGACACTCCTGTAAGTACAATCCAGGGTGGTACCGCGCATGTCGCCCCTGTCTCGTCATGAGGCAGGGGCTTTTCTGTGGAAGCCCGGAGCGTGCCGCAGGGCGGAGAGATAAATAGGGTGGTACCGCGCACAGCGCCCCTGTTTCCCGGAAAGGGAGACAGGGGATTTTTTTATGGGATTCGAGAGGAGATACCGATGAGCAGAGCATGGAAGAAATGGGCGGCAGCGGCAGGCGCCGCGGTCATGATCGCAGGGGCCTTCGCAGGATGCGGCGGCGAAGAAAAGAAAGCAGGCGCAGCGCCGGCCGAGGGCAGCAGCGCGAAAGTGGGATTCATCACGGCCTGCACCGGCCCCGGCGCGGCGTACGGCATTTCCCAGAAAGAAGCGGTGGACATGGCCGTGGAGGAGATCAACAGCAATCCCGCCACGAAAGTGAAGCTGGACATGATCACCTATGACACGAAGCTCGTGAAGACCGAGGCCATCAACGCCATGAAGAAGGCCATCGAGCAGGACAAGGTGCTGGCGGTCATCGGGCCGATGACGACGGGCGAATTCTTCGCCGCCGGCCCCATCGCGCAGCAGGCGGGCGTCACCGTCTTCGGCATCTCCCTCACGGCGGACGGCGTCACCGAAGTGGGCGACTACATCTTCCGCAACGCCGTGCCGGGCAAGCTGGCCATCCCGATCACGGTGAAGAAAGCCCACGACAAGTTGGGATTCAAGACCGTGGCCGTCATGTACTCCCACAACAACGACATGCTGGTGAGCGAGAACAAGATCTACCAGAAGCTCTTCCCGGAAATGGGCGTGGAGATCGTCGCGACCGAATCCTTCGCGGATAAAGACACGGACTTCTCCGCGCAGCTCACGAAGATCCAGGCGGCCAATCCCGACGTCATCGCCATCGCCGGCTTCTATCAGGAAGGCTCGCTCATCGTGAAGAAAGCCCGCGAGATGGGCATGAACCAGCCCATCATCGGCAATAACGGCTTCAACAGCCCGGAATACATCAAGCAGGCGGGTCCGGCTGCGGACGGCACGCTGGTGGCCACGCCGTGGAACCCGGACCGCAAGAGCGAAAAAGCCCAGGCCTTCCGGAAAGCCTTCAAAGAAAAATACGGCCATGAACCGGACCAGTTCGCCGCGCAGGCCTACGACGGCGTGTACATGATGCATGAAGCCATCGAGGCCTCCGGCACCACCACCGACCGCAAGAAACTGCGCGACACGCTGGCCACGATCAAAGGCTTCGAAGGCGTGACGGGGAAATTCGAATTCGATCAGGACCGGAACCCGAAGATGGACATGGACGTGCTGGAAGTCAAGAACGGCCAGTGGGTCCCCTTCGCATAAAAAGTGTAAAAATAAAAGACGCGGCGCGCCGCGTCTTTTTTCTTTGTCCGCTTCCGCATGAGAACGTACAGAGCCACAAGGGAGCGTGCTTGCACGTGACACAAAACTTCCACGGGCATGAAGAGAAAGGGAGGCGGCTCTGTGTGGTTCCGCATCCGTGTGCGAGAAACGCCCGCATCGAAAATGAAGCCCGCCCTTCATGCACGATATCAGTTGAACACTGGTGCAGCTCCCCGCCCGTTCCGTTGGAGGCCGACCCCGAAGGGGGAAGCTGGGCACCGTCTCAGCGTGAAGACGGGACGCCGTGTTTGAGCGACCGAAGGGAGCGAGTTGCGGCCCGTTAGCTGAGACGGTGATCAGCTTAGGCCGGAAACGCGCGGCGGCGCCCCCTTTCTTGGCCGACATTCTTTCCGGGTGGCCGGAAAGAATGTCGGGGACCATGGAATCCCATTCCTAAAATGGAAACAGTCGTAAATGAGAGCGCACGTACGGCATCGCAAATGAGCTCTGCTTCGACAGCTTCGAAAAGACCAAGCTCCCGCCTGCATCCGCACCGCCTGTGTCAAAAGTCATGCCATGGTTGAGGCACCCGCTCCTGCACGGGCTCCCCGACCCTGCGCCCCGCCATGATATAATGAAACAAGAAAAAGTCGATCCCGGCCGGATGGCACTCCTGCCCGGCCTTCGTTTCACCCCGCAGGGAGGACTATCATCCATGTTTACAGCGACTACCATCCTAGCCGTCCGCAAAGACGGGCACACCGCCGTCGCCGGCGACGGTCAGGTCACTATGGGCAATGCGGTCATCATGAAGAACACCGCGCGGAAAGTGCGCCGCCTCTATCACGGAAAGATTATCGCCGGATTCGCCGGCTCCGTGGCGGACGCCTTCGCCCTTTTCGATAAATTTGAAGCGCGCCTCACGGACTGCAACGGCAATCTGCTCCGCGCCGCCGTGGAATTCGCCAAGGACTGGCGGCGCGACCGGATCCTGCAGAAACTCGAGGCGCTCCTCATCATGACCGACGGGGAGCACCTTTACCTCGTCTCCGGGAGCGGCGAAGTGATCGAACCGGACGACGGCATCCTCGCCATCGGGAGCGGCGGCAACTACGCCCTCGCCGCGGCGCGGGCCCTCACGGCGAATACGGACCTTTCCGCCCGGGAGATCGCGGAGAAGTCGCTCCACATTGCGGCGGATATCTGCGTGTATACGAATCACAATGTTATCGTGGAGGAAATCTGATGGACAGCACACTCACGCCGCGGAAGATCGTGGCATACCTCGATGAATACATCGTCGGCCAGCAGGCGGCGAAGAAATCCGTGGCCGTCGCCCTGCGGAACCGATGGCGCGCGGCCCAGCTCCCGCAGGACATTGCCCGGGAGATCATCCCGAAGAACATCCTACTCATCGGCCCCACCGGCGTAGGCAAAACCGAGATCGCCCGCCGCATCGCCTCGCTCACCGACGCACCCTTCGTGAAAGTGGAAGCCACGAAGTACACCGAAGTGGGCTACGTGGGGCGGGACGTGGAATCCATGGTGCGCGACCTCGTGGAAGAAGCGGTGCGTCTCGAGAAAAAGAAAGACGCCGCCGCTCATGGGAAAGACGCGGAAGAAGCGGCCATCCAGAAACTCGGCGAGATCATGTGGCCCACGAAGAAGGCGGAGACCCGCAACCCCATGGAGATCATCTTCGGCGAACGGAAGCGGGACGAGCAGCCCGCCGAAGACCCGGAGAAAGCCGAGCGCCGGGCGTGGTTCCTCCAGCGCCTCCGCAGCGGCGAGCTGGACGACCGCACCGTCGAGATCGAGGTGCGCGACAAAGGCCGCCTGTCCGGCATGGGGGACAATGAAAACGTGAACCAGATCTCCCAGATGCTCTCCTCCATGATGCCGAAGCAGACGAAGAAAAAGAAAGTCACCGTCCGCATGGCGAAGCAGATCCTCACGGAAGAAGCGGCGGACGACATGGTGGACATGGACCTCGCCGCCGACCGCGCGGTGAAGAATGCGGAAGAGCACGGCATCATCTTCATCGACGAGATCGACAAAGTGGCCGGCCGCCGCGGCGCTTCCGGCGGGCCCGACGTCTCCCGCGAAGGCGTGCAGCGGGACATCCTGCCCATCGTGGAAGGGGCCACCGTGAAAACCAAGTACGGCATGGTGAAGACCGACCACATCCTCTTCATCGCCGCCGGGGCCTTCCACGTGTCGAAGCCCAGCGACCTCATCCCCGAGCTGCAGGGGCGTTTCCCCATCCGGGTGGAGCTCCAGAGCCTCGGCCGGGAAGAATTCCGCCGCATCCTCACTGAGCCCCGGCAGGCCCTCATCCGTCAGTACACGGCGCTCCTCTCCGCGGAAGGCATTTCCCTCCGCTTCACCGAAGACGCTCTGGACGCCGTGGCCGATATCGCCGCCCGGGTGAACCGCGAGACCGAAGACATCGGCGCGCGCCGGCTCTACACCATCCTTGAGCGCGTCCTCGAAGACATCTCCTTCGACGCTTCCGACCGGGAAGACAAGGATGTGGCCGTCACCGCTGACTACGTGCGGGAAAAACTCGGCACCATCACCGACAATATGGACGTGTCCCATTACATCCTCTGATCACTGCGCCGCCCCGCGCGAAGGGCGGCGTTTTCCTTTGTCGCGCCGCCGGTCCGTCTCAGGTTGACTGCCTCTGGCAGGTTGACTATAATAAAGAAAATTTGAACGGCAAAAAGACAATCCCGATGAGTACATACAGGAAGGGGAGCAGCATATGAGAAACGAAATTCTGGAATATTTCCGCAAAGCCGATGGGAAATTCGTCTCCGGCGAGCAGATTTCTCAGGACCTCGGCGTGTCCCGCACGGCCATCTGGAAACAGATCAACGTGCTGAAATCGAGAGGCTACATCTTCGAATCGAGCACCCGCAAGGGCTACCGCCTGATCTACGCGCCGAACCTCCTCACGCCCCTCGAGATCGAGAGCGTCCTCCACACTGACACTTTCGGCCGCCGCGTGGTCTACCTCGAGACCACCGCCTCCACGAACGAAGAGGCGAAGCGCATCGCCCGCGAGGGCGCGGAAGAAGGGACCATCGTCGTCGCCGAAGAGCAGACCTCCGGCCACGGCCGCCTCACGCGGAACTTCTACTCGCCCTTCGCGAAAGGCATCTGGTTCTCCCTCATCCTGCGCCCGCGCTTCCTCCCCATGGAAGCGGCGAAATGCACCCTCCTCGCCGGCGTCGGCGTGTGCCGGGCCATCCGCCGCATGGGCCTGCCCGAGTGCGGCATCAAATGGCCGAACGACATCCTCTGCCATGGGAAGAAAATGGTGGGCATGATCACCGAGATGTCCGCCTCCATGGAAAAGATCGACTACATCATCATCGGCATCGGCATCAATACGGGCGCGAAGAAAGAAGAATTCCCCGAAGCCTTTCGCGAGAGCGCTACCTCCTTCGCCAACGAAGGCGTGGAAGTCTCCCGGAAAGAACTCCTCGCGGCCGTCCTGTCCGAACTCGAAAAAGAATACCGCATCGCCCAGACCGAAGGCTTCGACAAAGTCCTCGAAGACTGGAAGAGCCTCTCCGTCACCATCGGGCAGGACGTGCGGGTCATCTTCAACGAAGACAGCTTCACCGGCCGCGCCGTGGACATCGATAAAGACGGCTGCCTCCTCGTCGATACCGGGGACAAAATCGAACGCGTTATCGCCGGCGACGTCTCTATCCGCCCGGCCGGCCAGCCAGTGAACCTTGGACGGTGACAGAAAAAGCTCTGCACAAAGCAGGGCTTTTTTTATTGCCGTTTTTCAGGAAGCAGCGGAGGGCTTCCTTTCCTGACCTGTCAGGGCGGGGTGTACAAACGGGGCCGGACGGTTTCGCGCATGGGAGAGCGGACTCATATAGAGAGTCCGTACGTGTCCGGTCATTTACGAATGATTCCGGTTTAGGAATACGATCCCATGGTCGCTACTTTCCTTCTTCTCCAAAGAAGAATGGAAAGTAGCAAAGGAAGAAGTTGCCGGCCAGGCGAAAAAGGACCTGTCGGCGGGGCGTCCTGCCGCTCAGTTTGTAATTCCCTTTCAGCTCAAATGCGGCGCTGACGACAGAGCGACAAGCATGCCGGGACAGTACAAACTGCAAGACGCGTCAGGCCGCCCCGCCTGCTGCGGCTCTGAGGAGCCGCACCGGCCCTTTTTCTTAATGGCCGGGCGCAATCCCGGCGCTCTGGTGGGGAGCGCCTGAGGAGAAGGGCGGCACAGATTAGGAAGCCGCCCCGCTGGAACTGCCCGGCTTCGGGGCCGGGCTCAGGCGAGGGGAGAGCGGTATTCCCGTCCGCGGGGAACAAAGTGTCCGCAAGCGGACTTTTTCCGCCGTGCTGCGCACGGGCGTAAGGGGAAGAGGAGTCCGGCTGCGCCGGAAATTTACGCGGCGCAAGCGCCTGCGTATGTAGAGAAAGAAGAAAGTCCGGCAGAGCCGGGCCCTATCCGCCGCGCTTCGCGCGTGCGTATGGGGAGCAACATTTTGCAGGATTAACCTTTGCCTGTGATTTAGAAAGTCTTTCATCGTATGTGGGTCCGCTTCTGTATGAGGTTGTACGTTAGCACAAGGGAGCCGTGAAACGGCGACACAAAACTTCCCCGGGCATGAAAAGAAAGGTAGTCATTTCTATGTGGGTTCGCACCGGTGTATGAGAAACATCCGCGTCGAACATGAAGCCCGCATCTTATGTACGATACAAGTTCAGCATTGGTCCAGCTTCCCCGCCCGTTCCGTTGGAGGCCGACCCCGCAGGGGGAAATTTTGAGAGCGCCGCCGTAAAGCGGCCGCGCCGTGTTTGAGCGAGCGCAGCGAGCGAGTTGCGCGGCCGTAGGCGGGGATCTCAAAATTTAGGCCGGAAACGCGCGGCGGCGCCCCCTTTCTTGGCCGACACTCTTTCCGGGCGGCCGGAAAGAATGTCGGCGACGCTGGAATCGTATTCCAAAGCCGGGAATAGTCGTGTGTTTCGGACACGTACGGATTTGAGTTGTGGGTCCGCACTCAAGAGCTTCGCAAATGACAAAAATCTGTTATGATAGATGACAAAGGAGAAGGTGTGTATGAAACGAATAATTAAATTTTTGCTGGTATTATTTTTACTTGTACCTGTTCAGTCGTTGGCGTTTCAAAATGAGCCAAACGGATTTCGTGATTTATATTGGGGAGAATCCATAGAAAAAGTGCAAAAGCAGAGGGATATAAAATTTTGGATGCATGATGAAGCCTCAAATATGGATATGTATATTGTGCATTTTGCTCCAGATGAATCGGTAACTTTATCTGGTGTCCCTATTGGACCGCAAAGGGGACCATTTTTTATAGCGGGCTTTTTAAATAATCGACTAATAAAAATAGAAATTGGTCTGGATAATGAAGGACTTAATTTTATGAATTTGAAAAAGGCTATGGATAATTTATACGGGGCGCCGGTAATTATGGATGGTAAATATGTATGGTTTGGAAATACGACGTGCATTTATTTAGCCACAATAGGGAAAATTATAATGGTAACGATGTTAGGATCTGGAGCTATTGTAGAATTGGAAAATCAAAATAAACAACAATTTCAGGTTGGTTGGTAATGAGGCTAAAATATGAAAAGAGGAATAGCATGAAACGTTTTATACAGGTATTTTTAATAACTGTTTTACTTATTTGTGGAATGTCATTTGAGAGTTATGCATTTCAAAATGAGCCAAATGGTTTTCGAAATTTATATTGGGGCGAATCGATTGCCAAAGTAAGGGCAACACGGACATTAAAGTTTTCCTCTGGAAATAAAGACCATGGATGGGAAATTTATACAACTCAATTGTCAAAAGATGAGGAACCTACTTTATCGGGAGTGCCAATTTCGTTAAAAACGATTGTGCTGTCTTTTTACAATGAGAGACTGTCAGAAGTTGTGATATTGTTTCCAGATATTGACGTATTTGAGAAATTACAGGAAGCTATGATATTTTTGTATAATACGCCTAGCTTTATAAAGGAAAATCAATTAACGTGGGTAGGAGAAATTACAGAAATTAACTTGATACGTAGAGAAGAACAGCATTACTGTATGGTGAGATTGTCGTCTGTCCCAGCACTTAGGGAAAGAATTCAGGAGACAGTTAAACAGGGGTGGTAAAGATAGCGGAAAGAGATATTTTATTAGGCTTTTCCTTGCGGAATGCGCTGAATAATGGTAGAATATCAGCGTATGTCTGGACAGTCCACTGCCAAAGACGATCGGCAAGAATGTCCTGTGAATAAGGAGGAAAAGATCGTGAACATTATCGAAACGCTCGAAAGAGAACAGCTGAGAGACGACATTCCTGAATTCCGTCCCGGCGACACCGTACGCGTACACACCAAGGTCGTCGAAGGCAAAAACGAAAGAATCCAGGTATTTGAAGGTGTTGTTATCGCGAGAAAACATGCTGGCCTTCGCGAAACCTTCACCGTTCGCCGCATTTCCTACGGCGTCGGCGTCGAAAGAACATTCTTCGTCCATTCTCCGCGTCTCGCCAAGATCGAAGTGAAGCGCCGCGGCATCGTACGCCGTGCAAAGCTTTTCTATCTGCGCGGACTGTCCGGCAAAGCGGCAAGAATCAAAGAAAGAAAATAAGGCGCGAAAGAGGCTTCCCGGCGGGAGGCCTTTTTTGTTTGCCTTGACAGGCCCTGCGGCGGCCGGTATAGTAAGGAAAAATCAGAGAGGGGAGGCGCAGCATGAGAAGAGAGATACTCATGGCGCTCGCGGCGGCGCTGGCTCTGGGGCCGGCTGCGTGGGCGAATCAGATCGAGTCGGTCATCGCGGTGGACTATCTCACGGTGGAGGTGGTCATGGAGGACCCGCTCCCGCCGGAGGAGACGGACCCGCTGCGGTTCGACCCGGCGCATCCGGCCTTCACGTTCAGCGACGGCATCGAGATGACCGGCGCGCCCGTGGAGCAGGACGTGCGGGGGTACCCGAATACGTACCGCATCCCTGTGAACGGGCTCGACACGGACATCATCTATAAGATCTCCTACAAAGGGCAGAAGGCCTTCACGTTCAAGGCCTACGACGAGACGGAGATGACTGAGCGGTACAAGGACCGGTACGGCAGCTATTTCTGAGAGGCGGCGTCTGCGGACGCCGTTTTCGCGCGGCAGGGTACAGTTTGCCTGCGTTGTATGCTATAATAAACCGTGGTTATACAGGGAAATGTGGAGGCGTGTCCATGCATATCGTACTGGTTGAGCCGGAAATTCCGGGAAATACGGGAAATATTTCCCGCCTCTGCGCGGCGGAGCATCTGACGCTCCATCTGGTGAAGCCGCTCGGCTTTTCGCTCGACGACAGGCACCTGAAGCGGGCGGGGCTCGATTACTGGGACCTGCTGGACGTGCATGTCCATGAGAATTTCGAGGAAGTGCAGCGGATGCTGGCGGGGCACCATTTCTATTACAATACGACGAAAGCGGTGCGCGCCTACAGCGACGTGTCCTTTACGCCGGGGGACGTGCTCGTCTTCGGCAAGGAGACGAAGGGCCTGCCGGAAGAGCTGCTCCTCGCGCACGAGGAGGACTGCATCCGCATCCCCATGATCGAGGAGGCGCGGTCGCTCAATCTGTCGAACGCGGTGGCCATCGTGGCGATGGAAGCGCTGCGCCAGCAGGGATTTCCCCATCTGCTGCAGAAGAGCGGACGGTTGTTCAGAGAAGGGACGGAAAGCCATGAATATATATGATAAGGCGTACGAACTCGCCGGCGGCATCAAAGAGTGCGACGAGATGAAGCGCCTCGCCGCGGCGGGCGAGAAGATCAAGGGCAATGAAGACGCCCGGAAGCTGGTCAAGGAGTACCTGATGGCCCAGATGCAGGCGGACTACGCGAAGCTGGCGGGGCAGAAGCAGGACGACAAGGCCTACGAGCATCTCCAGGAGCTGGCGGTCATGGTCAGCAATAACGGCGATGCGCAGGAATATCTGCAGGCATTTATCCGCTGGCAGCAGGTCGCAGCCGATCTGCAGAAGATCATCAGCGATGCCATGATGCAGGGTATGGATGTATTGGAGCTGGATAAGAAATGACAGACTGGACTTCGTTTTTTGAGGGCATCCTCACGGAAAAGCAGTTTCGCGTGGACGAGCCGATGAGCCGCCACACCACGTACGGCATCGGCGGCCCGGCGGACGTATTCGTCGCGCCCGACTCGGAAGAGACGCTGAAGAAGGTGCTGAAGCGCGCCTATGAAGGTGGCGTGCCGGTCACGATCATCGGCGGCGGGTCGAACTGCCTCGTGAGCGACAAGGGCATCCGCGGCATCACCATCTGCACGCAGCGGCTGAAGCCGTACATGGAGTGCGAGGGCGACTGGATCATCGCCTCCGGCGGCACGGCCACCGGCGCGGTGTCCCGCCTCGCCTGGAAGAATCAGCTGAAAGGCATGGAATGGGCGGTCGGCCTGCCGGGCACCATCTGCGGCGCGGCCTTCATGAACGCGAACGGCTACGGCAGCCAGATGAAGAACGTGGTGGAAAGCGTGCGCGTGATCACCCGTGACGGCCAGCGGGAGAAGACCTACGGCTGGGACGATCTCCACTACGGCGAGAGCGACAGCATCTTCATGCACAACGGGGACGTCATCCTCGGCGTGCGCCTCCATCTCTCCCACGGCAACGTGAACGAGATCAAGCGCGCCATGGACGAGCACCAGCTCTCCCGCCGCACAAAGCAGCCTCTCGACAAGAGAAGCGCCGGCACGATGTACCTCCGTCCGCCGGGATACCACGTAGGCCCGATGATCAAGGCCTGCGGCCTCGTGGGCTACTCCGTGGGCGACGCGCAGGTCTCCACGAAGCATCCGGATTTCGTCGTGAATAACGGCCAGGCCACCTGCGCGGACGTGCTCGCTGTGCTTCACGAAGTGCAGCGTCAGGTGATGGACAAATTCAACGTCCACATCCCGCTCGACGTGCGCATCATCGGCGACGGCGTCCATCAGGAAAGATAAATTTACGGAAACGGTGTTCCTTTATGGGACGCCGTTTTTTCGTGCGCGGAAATGGGAGATATCCATATAGCAAAATCAATGGGAGGATTATTTTTTTATATAGGAACGATTATTGTATTTATCGCTTTGCGGTGATAAAGTAAAACCATTATAGATTTTAAGGAGGGACAATCAATGAATCAGACGTTGCAGGAACTGTTTGCAAAAGTCGATGCGGCCAAACCGGCCATGATGGAGACCTGGCGGTCTCTGGTGGACCGCGACTGCGGCTCGGACAACAAAGCCGGCGTGGACGCCGTGGGACAGGACATCAAGGCATTCCTCGAAGCGGCGGGATGCAAGGTGCGTTTCCATGAATATGAGAAAGCGGGCAATATGCTCGTCGCGGAGTACGGCGACATGTCGAAGCCGTTCGTCGTGCTGACGGGCCATATGGACACGGTCTTTGCGGACGGTACGGCGGCGGCCCGCCCCTTCACCGTGAAGGACGGCCGCGTCACCGGCCCGGGCGCGCTCGACATGAAGGGCGGCGACACCATCCTGATGTACGCGGTGAAATTCCTCATCGAAGCGGGCTATGACCGGTATCCGATCAAAGTCATCCTCGCAGGCGACGAGGAAGTGGGCCACGGCAAGTCCGAAGCCGGGAAGGATTACCTCGCGGAAGTGAAGGGCGCGGTGATGGGCTTCAACATGGAGACGGGCTTCATCGACAACGGCATCGTCATCGAGCGGAAAGGCTGCTGCCGCTACCGCTGGGACATCGACGGCGTGGGCGCGCACGCGGGCAACAACCCCGAAGCCGGCCGGAGCGCCGTGAAGGAACTGGCGCACAAGCTCCTCGATATGGAAGCGCTCACCGATTTCGCGGAAGGCACCACGGTGAATGTGGGCGTCATCGGCGGCGGCACCGTGGCGAACGCCGTGCCGGAACACGCATGGTGCATCGTGGACGTGCGGTTCCGCACCATGGCGGGGCTGGCGCGCGTGGAGAAGGGCTTCGAAGAGATCGCGAAGAAGACCTACATCGACCACACGACGACGAAGTATGAACGGACGGTGCTCGTGCCGGCCATGGAACGCATCGAAGGCTCGGAAAAACTGTTCGAGCGGGCCAACGAAGAGGCGCAGAAAGCGGGACTTCCCGCGATGAAAGCCATCGCCGTGGGCGGCGGCAGCGACTCCGCGTACCTCACCATGGCGGGCATCCCCACGCTCTGCGCGATGGGCGTGAAAGGCGAATTCAATCACACCGTGCGGGAATGGGCAGAGGAAAGCTCTCTCACAGAACGGGAGAAGCTGCTCCTCACCTGCCTCGTCACGCTGTGAGACAGACCGGACAGGGGGAGTGACCAAGTATGGAAGAGAAACAGGCAAAGAAAGAAAAGGTGACGTGGAAAGGCTGGATTTCCCTGCTGTTCCTGATCGTCTCCTTCTCCGGCCTCTGCGCGGGGCAGGAGAATTTCCTGAAAGCGTTTGATCTGAATTCGCTCATCGGGCAGTTCGGCCACGCGGAAGGGGCGAAAGTGGCGCTCCAGGGCGCCGGCGGCGCGGGCGCGCGGGAAGGCTTCGTGGTGGCGCTCACGCTGATCCCGACGATCATGCTGGCGCAGGGGCTCATCGAAGTGTGCGAGAACATGGGCGCGCTCCATGCGGCGGAAAAACTGTTCCACCCGCTGCTGCATCCGCTCATGGGCATCCCCGGCGTGACGGGGCTCGCCTTCGTGTCGAGCTTCACCAGCTCCGACGTGGGTGCCTTCATGACGAAGGACATGTATGAAGCCGGCATGATCAACGATGACGAGCGGACGATTTTCGCGGCGTACCAGTACGCGGGCTCCGCCGTAGTGAGCAATACCATCGCGGCGGGCGCGCCGCTCGTGCCGATCGCGGTGGTGCCCGTGGGGGCGGTCATCGGCATGATCTTCGTCGTGAAGGTCATGGGCGCGAACATCATCCGGTTCTATCTGAAGTATTATCACAGGAAGCACGGTGCAGAAGGGGAGGCGGCATAATGGCAGAGGAAAAGAAAGAAGAGAAGAAGCTGTCCGTCCCTGAATATTTCATGCGCGGCGCGAAGAAAGGCTTCTACATCGGCGTGGAACTGATCGCGCCGGCGATGGTCATGGCGTACGCACTCATCGCTTTCCTGCAGTATGCCGGCGTCATGCCGCTCATCGGCAAGGCGCTCGGCCCGATCATGGGGCTCTTCGGCCTGCCCGGCGAGGCGTCCGTCGTGCTGCTGGCGGCGTTCTTCGCCAAGGCGGCGGGCGCGGCGGCCGCGGCTTCGCTGTACACCGCCGGGACCATCACGGCCGCCCAGGCGACGATCCTCTTCCCGGCGTGCATCACCATGGGCACGCTCATCGGGCATTTCGCGCGCGTCGTTCTCGTGTGCAAGGTGCGCGCGCTGTATTATCCGGTCCTGCTCGTGACGCCGCTCATCGACGCGGTGGTGGTCATGTTGATGATGCGCTTCGCCCTGATGGCGATGGGCATCGAATAAGACGGTCGGGAAAAAGAAACGGTATTCCTTTACGGGACACCGTTTTTTCGTGCGCCGGAAGGCGGGCGGGCTGTGCTACAATACAGGAAAGGACAAAGGAGGACGGACCGATGGAAGGAAAGCGCTGGCTCGGACGGCACCGCAGGGGACTGGCCCGCGGGCTGGCGGCATTCCTTGCGGCGGCCGTCCTTTTTTACGGCCTGTGCTGGTATCTCTCCTTCCGCGCGGCGGAGATTTTCAACCGCGCCGCAGAGGAGCGGGACCTCTTCCCGGGGACGGTGACGGCGGAGCGCATCAGCGCGGATTTCCTCGGCCGCGTGGAGGCGGAGGGCATCCGGTGGACGGCGGACGACGGCACGCTCCTCGTGGACATCCCGCAGGTGCGCTTCCGCGTGAAGCCCTGGGACGTGGTGACCGGGCGCATCGGAACGATGAGCGTCACGGAGATCGCCATGGAGAAGGCGTACGTCCATCTCTTTTTCGACGAGGCCATGCGGCCGCTCTACATCAAGCCGGACGGGGACGCCTGGCGCGCGGCGGGGCATGCGCCCATCCGCCTTACCGGCGCGGACGGGAACCGCCTCTTCGACTGCCGCGTGGATTTCCGGGACGGCACCATCGAGGCGGAGTCGCCGGACCGCCATTTCCGCATGGAGCACGTGGACCTGCGCTTCCACGCGGACACGGACCGGGAGCTGCGCCTCGGCCTGCTGGCGGGGCCCTTCAGCGGGACGGTCGCGGCGGACCAGCTCGCGCTCCACGGGACGGTGGATTTCCGCGGACAGGAGCCGGCGTGCGACATGGCGCTCTCCATCAAGGGATGCCGTCCGTCCTCGCTCGGCGCGGGCCTCGACATCGACGACCCGGTCTCGCTGGGGGCGCGCGTCACGGGGCCGCTCTCCCGGCCGGTCATCGAAGGGACGCTGGACATCCCGAAGCTCCGGATCCCCGCGCTCCGCTTCACCGGCATGACCGGGGATTTCCACTATGAAGACGGGCAGATCGGCATCACCGGCGTGAAAGGGGAAGTCTTCGGCGGCACCGTGGAGGGCAGCGGCCATTTCGATCTGGACCGCCGGTCCTACGAGGCGGACATCCGGGGCCACGCGCTCCAGGGCAGCATCGCGGCGCGCGACCTGGGCCTACGGTGCGAAGTGGAGCTGGACCTGCATCTCCGGGACCAGGGCGGCGGCGCGGAGCCCGAGGCGTACGGCTCCTTCGTGTCCGGCGCGGGGAAGTACCACCTCATCCCCTTCGAGAAGATCACCGGCACCTTCGGCCGGGAGGGCGGTACCATCACTTTCCGGGACGTGGTGATCTCGCTCGCCATGGGGGACGTCACGACGGACGCGTTCGAGATCCGCCGGGGGCGGCTCCACCTCGGCCCCATCTACCTGCAGGACGCCGTCTCCGGCCAGTCGGAGCGGGTCTACTGAAGCGGCTCTCCGGGGCCGCTTTTTCCGTGCGCGCCATGGGCGGCGGCCGCGGCGGGGAATCTGAAAATTTTTCTGTGCGGCCCTTGCATTTTTGCAGGAAGTTATGTATGATAGGAACGTAAAAGTTAGCACTCGATTTAAGTGAGTGCTAATAACCAGAAGGAGGAGTCGAAATGTTAAAACCATTAGCAGATCGTGTTCTGATTGAAGTCAAAGAAGAAGAAACCAAGACCAAAGGCGGCATCCTGCTGCCGGATACAGCGCAGAAGAAATCCCAGAAAGGCACCGTCGTAGCCGTAGGCGAAGGCAAGTACAACGACAACGGCCAGCGCATCCCCATGGAAGTGAAAGTCGGCGACGAAGTGCTCTTCGCGAAATATTCCGGCACGGACATCGATGAAGACGGCAAGCATTACCTGCTCATCACCGAACGCGATATTCTCTGCGTATTCTGATTTCTGACAAACAAGGAGTGACATAAATGGCAAAGAAAGTTCTGTATAATGAAGAAGCCCGCGCGGCTCTGCTCCGCGGCGTGGATCAGCTCGCAAACGCGGTGAAGATCACCCTCGGCCCGAAAGGCCGCAACGTCGTGCTGGACAAGAAATTCGGCGCTCCGAACATCGTCAACGACGGCGTATCCATCGCCCGCGAGATCGAGCTGAAAGATCCCTTTGAAAACATGGGCGCTCAGCTGGTGAAAGAAGTCGCCACGAAGACGAACGACGTGGCCGGCGACGGCACCACCACCGCGACGCTCCTCGCACAGTCCATGATTCATGAAGGCATGCGCAACGTCGCAGCCGGCGCGAATCCGATGGTTCTGAAGAAGGGCATCGAAAAAGCGGTGGCCTGCCTCGTGGAAGAAATCAAGAAGAACGCCATCCCGGTCAGCACCCGCGACGCCATCGCGCAGGTTGCTTCCATCTCCGCGGCGGACGCCACCATCGGCGGCCTCATCGCTGACGCTATGGAAAAGGTCGGCAAGGACGGCATCATCAACGTAGAAGAGTCCAAGACCATGGAAACGAAGCTGAAATTCACGGAAGGCATGCAGTTCGACCGCGGCTACCTCAGCCCGTACATGGTATCCGATCCGGACAAGATGGAATGCGTCATGACCGATCCCTTCATCCTCATCACGGATAAGAAGATCAACGTCCTGCAGGATATCCTGCCGCTCCTCGAAAAAGTCGTACAGTCCGGCAAGGAACTCCTCATCATCGCAGAAGACGTGGAAGGCGAAGCGCTCGCTACCCTCGTCGTGAACCGTCTGCGCGGCACCTTCAAGTGCGCAGCCGTCAAGGCTCCGGGCTTCGGCGACCGCCGCAAAGCGATGCTCCAGGATATCGCCATCCTCACCGGCGGCCAGGTCATCAGCCAGGATATGGGCCGCAAGCTCGAATCCGCAGGCATCGAAGACCTCGGCACGGCGCATCAGATCCGCATCACCAAGGACAACACCACCATCATCGTCAGCGACCAGCAGGCAGCGGAACGCAAAGAAGCTATCGCGGCCCGCGTCAACGAGATCCGCACCCAGCTCGCAGAGACCACCTCTCAGTTCGACAAAGACAAACTCCAGGAACGTCTGGCGAAACTCGGCGGCGGCGTAGCCGTCATCGAAGTCGGCGCAGCGACCGAAGTCGAAATGAAAGACAAGAGACTCCGCATCGAAGACGCGCTGAACGCGACCCGCGCGGCCGTAGAAGAAGGCATCGTCGCAGGCGGCGGCACCACCTTCATCGACATTCAGGAAAAACTGAACGATCTCCATGAAGAAGGCGACGTCCAGACCGGCATCAACCTCGTCCGTCACGCCATCGAAGCTCCGATCCGCCAGATCGCCGACAACGCCGGCGTGGAAGGTTCCATCGTGGCCAACAAAGTCAGAGAAGCGGCGAAGGGCGTAGGCTACAACGCAGCGGAAGACAAATACGAAGACATGATCGCAGCCGGCATCGTCGATCCGGCCAAGGTCACCCGCACCGCTCTGCAGAATGCAGCCAGCATCGCGGCCCTCGTCCTCACCACCGAAGCGGTCGTAGGCGAACTGCCGGAAGAAAAACCGGCTATGCCTCCGATGCCCGCAGGCGGCATGGGCGGCATGATGTAATCTCCCCGAGAGACGCATCATAACGGAATAAACAAACAAAAGCACCGGATTTCAGGTCCGGTGCTTTTTTGCGTGGGCAGATTTGGGGAGACGGATTGCGGCAGCGGCGGGCAGGCATTTATGAGGACAGCAAAAAACTCCTACTTCCTGGAAACGCAGTTTTTTCAGGAAGCGGGAGTTTTTTGTGCGTGTTGAACTGTTCACAGCCCAGCCACACAAAATGGAGCTATACACAGTATAGCTCAGGTGTGTCCGTATGGCAGACAAAGATTTTTGTGAGCGGAAGCGATGGGATATCGGGCAGACTGGGAAATGCCGTGCCGGTGAAGGACAGGAACGGCATGACAGATGGTTTGAAGCAGGAAACGGATTTGCGTACCTTCTTCCGTCACTGCACCAGTGCGTCGAAGTCCGCGTCGCCGTGGAGCCACTGGAAATGATCCTGCGACGCCGCCTCGGGCTTCACTGTATCCGGCGAGAGGCGGACGGCCTCGCGGAGGTAGCGGAGCGCGCGGTCCCGGTCCCGCAGGTCCGCGTAATTCGTGGCGATGCCGTAGAGAGACCACACATTCTGCGGGTCCGCATCGAGCACCCGCTGGAAATACGAGATGGACTCTTCGTAACGGCCGCCCAGCTTCAGCGCCATGGCCATGTCGTACGCGCCCTGCACATAGTCCGGGTACAGGTCGAGCGCGCGCCTGATGAGCGCCGCCCCTTCCTCCGGGGACGATTCGAAGGCGGTGAGGAGTCCTTTCAGCGCGAGCGCTTCGTAATTGGCCTCCGACGCGGCGAGCGCCTTCTCACAGAGCGCGCGGGCCTGCGCATTGTCGCCCGCGTCGTACGCGGCGAGCGCCTCGCGGGACAGCGTCGCCGACGTTTCCGGGATGACGGGCGGCACGGCTTTCGTGGGAACGGGAGCCGGCGCGGACGACTCCGCCGCGGGCTGCGGGGCGGCCGGCGGAGCGGACGGTTCTTCCGGCGCGCAGCCGCCGAGGACGAGCGCTGAAGTGAGGACAAGAGCAGCGTATTTCATGAGGACCTCCTGATGCGTTTTCCTGTATTGTACGGGGACGGGCGGCAGGGCGCAAGATTTCCCCGCCGCTGTAGTATAATGAAAGAAAAACAAAAGGAGGCATGACAATGAGTCAGCTTGCATTCATCACCGGCGCGACCAGCGGCATCGGCCGCGCCACCGCGGAAGCCCTCGCGGCGAAAGGATACCGCCTCGCGCTCGCCGCGCGGAACGGAGAAAAACTGGAAGATACGGCAGAAGACCTGCGCATGAAGTACAACGCGGACGTCACCGTATGGCCGCTCGACGTGCGCGACAGAGAGGCCATACAGGAGACCGCCGGGAAAGTCATGGCGGACTGCGGCGTGCCGGACGTGCTCGTGAACGACGCGGGCCTCGCGCGGGGCCTCGAACCGTACGGCGAGACCAGCCCGGACGACATCGAGCAGATGATCGACACCAATATCCGCGGCCTCTTCCTCGTGACGCGGGCCTTCCTCCCGGCCATGCTCGAACGGAACAGCGGCCACATCGTCAATCTCGGCTCCACCGCCGGGCTCTATGCCTACGCCGGGGCCGCGGTCTACTGCGCCACGAAGGCGGCGGTGAAGACCTTCAGCGACGGCATCCGCATCGACGTCATCGACAGCGATATCAAAGTCACCACCATCCAGCCGGGCATCGTGCAGACGAACTTCAGCGAAGTGCGCTTCCACGGCGACAAAGCCCGCGCCGACGCGGTCTACGAAGGCGTGGAAGCCCTCCAGGCCGAAGACATCGCGAACGTCATCGACTTCGTCCTCTCCCAGCCGAAGCGCGTGCAGATCAGCGACGTGGTCATCATGGCGAACCAGCAGGCCACGGGCTTCATGGTGAGCAAGAAAAAGAAATCCTGAGCCCGCTTGACAGAATGAAAAACATCCGTTAAAATAATTTACGTTGATGCCGGTATAGCTCAGCTGGTAGAGCGGCGCATTCGTAATGCGTAGGTCGTAGGTTCAAATCCTATTGCCGGCTCCATTGCAAAAGAACCCGTGAAACTCGATAACATCGAGCTTCACGGGATTTTTGTTGCTTAAATTTAATTGAAAATAACTATCAACTGACAAGAGGTCCCATACTTAGTCCCATACTTTTTTTATTTTGGCTCTATGCTTTGTAGAAAATTTTTTCAAAACATGAAATGGGAGCTGTATTTATTGTGATGATTGGCTGGAGTTTCCAGATGGCGGACATATTTTTTCGAACAAAGCCCGTACACGATCCAGCAATTCCTGGTCATATTTTTTCTTTAGCTCATCCTGAATTTTAATAATGTCAATCACTAATTGAGATTTGGAATAGGCAGAGGAAACTAATTGATTATTGTCTTCATAAACAATCATCAAATCATCGGCTGTACTGGCTCCTGAGATTCCTGCTGTGACTTCATACTCAGCAGGAAAAAGTTTTTTTACTTTTTTAAAATCCTTATCAACATATTCCGAATAGCCGGTGGTCCCGTCATTTCGAAAATTGGACCCCATAATTTCATAAGGATTACCGCCGAGTATATGTGTGATTTTCACAAGCGCAGCATATGGTGGCGTGTATATTCCCAATTCAATCTTTTTTATAACGGTTACAGGGACGCCGGATTCTTCGGCCAATTGTTCTTGCGTCATATGTGCTTTTTTTCTGAGTTCAACAATGAGCCGTGAGTATTTGGGGCGATCTTCAAGTTTCTTCATGGTACACCTGTTTTATTTGACAAATTTTGGATAGAGAAATATAATACGAACAAGAAAAGTACATATGTACTTTTTGAAAATACGGAACATGTAGGTGATATGAATTATAAACTTTGTTTGTATTTATTATATCATTTTTGCTTTTCTAAAAAAGGAGGGATATCTGATGGAAAACAAATATTGGTGGACATTGAAGGAAGTTAGAGAAATTGTTTTCAGTAATTCAATTGCCGCTGCTACATTACAGAAATTGGTGAATGAAAAGAAAATTCCTTCCAACAGATTTGGTACGAGGAAAATATTCATTCCCGATTGGTGGGTGCAGGAACAGTTGGCAAACGGCAGGGAGGGTATGAATGCTTCCTAAGGAAAAAACACCATTTCAAAAAAGACGTGGAAATCATGAAGGCAGTTATTCATATGATGAAAGCAAGCAGCTGTATCGATATAGGGAGAGCTTCATCTCCGCTGAAGGAAAGAGAAAAGCAAAGGATATTTATTCTAAAACAAAATCGGACCTCAGGCGGAAAGTAAAGCAATGGCATAAAGAAAGAGAGGCCGGGCTTGATGTTCAAACAAACCTTACAGTAAAAAGCTGGATTCAGAAATGGCTGATATTGAAAAAGCCCACGATCAGGCCGCGTACCTTTTATGATTATCAAAAGTGTATGGAGAGATACATTATTCCTGCAATTGGAAATATTCGTATTTCCAGGCTGACTGTAGCTGACTGTCAAGGAATGCTCAATTCTTTTACTACTACATTATCTGCTGGGACCATCAATGATATTCGGCGCCGTTTGAAAGTCATGGTGCGGGCCGCGGTGGATCAGGGATTAATAGCAAAAGATGTGGCAGGTATGACGAAGCCTATACATCAAAGGAAAACGGATGTTGTTGCACTATCTGAATCAGAAGTACAAAAACTCTTTGATGTGTTGGATCACTGGGATGCTCGCATTGAAGAAATCGGCGCACCAGAAACAGTTTCAGGCAGATACAATCGCCACGCGGTACGTGTCATGATTTATCTTGCTTTAAACAGCGGATGCCGGCTGGGGGAACTGCTTGGAATGTCCTGGAAACAAGTCAGTTTTGCGCAAAGGACCATCAACATCACCCAAAGCCTGTCGCAAGCCGGAGGCAGATGGCTCATAGAGGATGTGAAAACACGAAGCAGCTTTCGTAAAATCGATATTCCGGATTCTATGATGCAAATGCTTCGCCAATGGAAAGAGGAGCAGTCTGCTTATGCGGCGCAACTGGCTAATTTGTATGATAGGAATCTCAATCTGCTTTTTTCCAACAGCTGGGGGAAACCAATCAATTCCAGCAATTTCTATCAAAGGTATTGGAAAAAACTGGTAAGGTGGGCGGATTTGCGGGAAAATGTGACATTTCATTCTCTTCGTAAAACGCATGCAACGCTGCTTTTGAGGGCAGGAGTCAATATCAAGGTCGTTTCGGAAAGACTGGGACACAGCTCTACGAGCGTGACTGCAAATATTTATTCTGCGCTCTTACCGGACATGCAGAGTCAAGCTGTGCAGGCGCTTGATCAAATTTTCAAGAAAGGAGAAATGGAGAGTACAAAAGAAAATGCCGCTGCTATGTTGGCGCATAACAACGGCGGAGCAGAACAATCCGAGGGGACTTCTGCCACTTTGTATTCTACCATAAAAGGGGCAAAATTATGAATTATGAGGCATTTCCCTCCTGTCCCCCGATGGGGAAAAGCTTGGGAAAACTGGATTTGCTTACAGCCTTGGATATCAGGCAAACACGGCCGAAATGGCACGATATAGGATATGTAGCACAATTTATGGTGCATACCTCATTACCGTATAGACAAGTTGCAGGGAACGAATTCAGCCGACGAAATGGGCAAATGGGATTGAATATCATCGCGCCTTCAGCGATTGGACTTCCCTATGGTGCCAGTGCTCGGCTTATTCTCATCTATCTAGTGACCACAGCTAAAATCCATAACAATCCGCATATTCTTCTGGGGCGTTCATTTGCAGAGTTTATGGCTAAAATAGGACGCCCTCGAACCGGCGGACCATCCGGGGGACTGACGCGGGTAAAGGAACAGTTGCTTCGCGTATTAGCCAGCAATATCTGTTTTTACCGAATGCAGAGATCAACGAAAGAGTTGCTTTCTTTAGAACAGATTCCCGTTGCGGCAAAAATCAGGTTATTTGATTCATCAGCCATCGTTGAAAGAAGAAAATCAGGTATTTATGTTACATTGTCCGCGGAATTTATGGAAAATCTGCGGGAGTATGGACCAATTCCCATTGATATGCGGATTATCCACCAGATAAAAAATTCCGCACAGGCCATTGATATTTATACTTGGCTCCGTTATCGGCTGTATAAATCGGCCAAAGCCCCTTTTTTCATTCCATGGACGAGGCTGCGGGCACAGTTTGGAACAACAGCAAAGCGGAACTCTGATGTGCAGAAGCCTTTTGTAAATCAGTTGAAGAGAGTGTTGCAATGGTATCCGGTTATTCAATTTGAAATTGTTAAAGATGGGCTTTGGTTCACACTAACGGACGATGCAAAAGAGATCATGAAGATTGTTCCCACACGAGGGAAAAAATCTGATACCTTGTATTGGTGAATAGAGAACTTGTAAGAAGGCGGTGAATCGCATCGCCTTTTTATGTGCCGGGAATTATCCACATTTTTTGCTGGCTTTGAAAAGTTATTCGCGTATATTTGTCCGTAATTTTGCGTATATTTTGCCGCAGATCTGCGTATGTTTTGCCGCAATTTTGCGTATGTTTATCCGCACTCTCAGCCTTTAAAACCGGAGAAAACCCCGATAAACATGGCGCTTTCGGCTTCGGGAAAAAGTCCCCAATAGATACAGTAATAACAGTACTTAACAGTAGTAGGTAAAGCTGGTTTTGTGAATAACGGTTTTTCTGCATAAATTTATTAAAAATCTGGAGCATATAGGGAAAAGCTGCAAATATGTAATAAAAAATCCCGGATAAACCGGGATTTGTCAAGTGCATGAGATATTTCATCGAATCCCCACCCTCAGGTACAAGGTTTCGGAGATAAATGCAGCTATTCATTCAGATTTAGTTTATAGGGCCTGCTAAGGGGTCCATTGAACAATTCTTTTGCGGAACTGCCGGTAAACTTCTCTACAGCCTTTTGAACATCAACGCGCATTAAATCCAAATAGCGGCATTCGCCATTTTTTTCATCAGCAACGGCTTGGACGCTTCCAAACATTTCCGGATGATCCTTCAAATAAAAGACATAGCCTTTCAGCTTAGCCACACTGTCTCCTAGCCAATCCCCATGGGGATCAACGATTTTGCGGATGATGGATCCACCGGCTGTTTTTTGGAAGAAGATGAAATCGGGATACATATTTTCCCATTCACCATTCAGATAATAGGGGATACAAAGAGACGCATTCAAATTCCGGGGCTGATTTCTATACCAAGCTACATTCAGGGGATGATTTAGTTCTGTTTTGACGATTTTCTTTTCGAGATCATTCAAATTCAGATAAGCCCAGCCTTCGTCGTCATTGAAAATATGGCGAGGATATTTATCATATTCTTTATTCTGGCGAGGTGTGCCGGAACGAATATTTAGCGTACGTTCAATATAGGGAAGCGTATTGCCTTCTATGCGGTCCCATACAGCTTTCTTTGCCTCAGAAACTGCATACCGATCAGGTCCATATTCAGACAGAAGATCATTCAGGTATTTTTCTGCCCATGTTTCCAAGGCCTGTACGATTTCCACACAAGCTGCTACAGCACTAATGCGGCTTATTGCGGAGCTATCGGATTCTAATTCCTCTGTGCATCGTTTGTTGATATAGAATTTGATGAGATCAGAAGCACCTGCAAAAATGTTTATGGCCTGCCGATAATAACTTACTAGTCGTTCAGCGTCATTTTCTACCAGCTCTTCGTGATCTTCAAATTCTTCCCCGGTAAGAGGATCAACGCGCTTGACAGAGACCGTTGTATTTCGGATTTCATTGAAAGATCGCTTGAATTCGGCAGGATGCTTAAGAATTTCACCTTCAATATTGTTGTAGAAATTTTCTTCCAGACGTTGACCTATATCCGAGTTTGGATTGATGTCTGATGTGATGATGTCTATCAAATCCCAAAGATCGAGAAATACATTAGGCTTATTATGGCGGACTTGCCTTGTAATAATGCCTTCAAAACTGGCTTTTAAGGCAGCATCATCCACTTGCGGAAGGCGTTTTAACACCTCTTGCAATTCTTCGGTGCTTGCATCCACATCTTCAACAGCATCGACATCAAAGGTTTCATCGTCAATATTGACAGGAAAATCTTCCGTAGATGAGGAATATTCCGTATTTCCATATGAAGTGGTTCCTTCAGACAAAGATTTACCGGCAGGAGATGTACCACTTGCATTCATTGTTGAGATGCCATGTGCTGTGGATTGAATGCCTTGTCTTTGCTGAAGAACTTTTTCAATCCGTTCTTTTCGATTACCGAACCATTCTACATCAGCAGGATTTTTGATGATGTTTGCAGTTGCTACAGCAATATTATCTGCCTTTAACCGTTCAATAACCGATTCGACAGTTTCGGCATCGTATTCTGGCAAGTAGCAGGCAACCGTATTTAATTCTTCCATGGAATCAATCCGTCTGGCCAAAGGGGTTCGGATCATACGTCCAATGAGCTGTGCGATATAAGTCGGATCTGTCCGTTTTCTTCTGGAATAAATGACTTCGGCTCGAGGACAATCCCAGCCTGTAGAAACTGCATCCTTGGCAAATAATATACGGATTTCTGTCTGATCTGCTACATCGTCAGGGGCGCAATAGGGGATTTTCCCAGAAGGAATCGTAATATCCTCATGCTCACCAAAAACATTCGCAAAACAGGTGGAAATATCCAACCAGGGCAGGGTTTTATGAATTTGAGAACATAATTGATCCAATGTCTCTGTAGAAACCTTATCTTCGACCTGCACAACAAGTAGTGGAATAACAATGGGGGAAATATCATGTTCTTTGCAATAAGCATTCCAAAGTTTTGTAGCTTTGGTTAATTTGATGCAGGCTTGTGTCAGATCCTGATGTTTTGTATTTGCCGCAGTTTTTGGAGTGCGCA
>ERZ826016.999-NODE-999-length-29593-cov-6.331133_pt1 | contig 29593 bp, 19 predicted proteins | sample MGYA00519872_ERZ826016 | MGnify/ENA primary metagenome ERZ826016 (study PRJEB31778, sample SAMEA3449218) | human gut metagenome | biome: human gut; feature: human-associated habitat; material: faeces | place: United Kingdom | collected 2010/2012 ... | reverse complement strand
CTCCTGCAAGTTGTGGCCTTCACCGGGGATGTAGGCGTTGACCTCCTTGCCGTTGGTCAATCTTACACGCGCAACCTTACGCATAGCCGAGTTAGGCTTCTTCGGGGTCGTGGTGTACACACGGGTACATACGCCTCGGCGCTGGGGACACGCTGCGAGTGCCGGAGACTTGCTCTTGTCCTCCATGCTCACTCGACCGTTTCTCACTAACTGTTGAATAGTTGGCATTTCTTAAACTGTCCTTTAATTGTTAAAAAATCTATCTCCATTGTCCAAAATGGACTGCAAAGGTACGCATTTTTTCGGAAATACAATATATATGCACATCTTTTTTCGCCTTTTTACAGCATTTTAGCCGACTTGCAATTCTTTTTATTTATAAAATCATCAAAATAATAAGTATTAGTTATGCAAAATTCAACAATCGGTTTGTCATCAGCACGATAGCGGCTTCGAATACGACAGGGGAATGAGGTACGGGCTCGACCCCGGAAGGCGAACCGGGCCGAAACCTGCGGGCTTCGCCCCCCATACCGCAGGCTGCAAGACACCGGGCGGGAAAGCCGTGGCGACGCTCCGGGAAAACGACACAGAACTCGACATACACAGCCACAACCACAGCCACCAGCATGACGCTGGATACGAACCGGTTCAAAGGCTTCTTCCACTTCGGTCACTTCAAGACCGATCATGCCGAGCATCTTGGCGATATTCGGAAGCGGAAGCACAGCAAAACCTTCCGGCGCTTCAGCCACTTCAACACCACGGTTGATCAAAGCACCCACAGCTTCCTGCATGGTGCGAAGGTCACCCTTGACATGAAGAACCTTTTCAACAGCCGGACGAACAACCCAGAACTGGCCTTCGTCGTCAACGAAGACGTCGTTAACCATCAACGGACGCTTTTCTTCAACAGCAACAGCAATCGTGCCTTCAGCCGTTTCAAAAGCATCACCCCAGGTCATACGTTCTTCAGACGTGATCACGAGCTGCTTGGCGCGTTCGAGAAGGGGCTGGGCAGGTGCCGCTTCAGGCGGCAGGAGCTTGGTAAAGGTCATCATTTGATTAAATCCTAATAAAGACGGCGGCAAGTGAAAAATTCACTGGCATCTGCGCGTCGTAAGTACTGTGTATTCTACGCAAATGAGAGTCGTTCTGCTTTAGTTCTTTATGATTAAGGTACCGCTTCTGCTAAAGCATCAGAAAGTCGATCCACCGCAATAATCTCAAGACCTTCGATCGGCGTACGTGGTGCATTAGCCCTCGGGATCACGGCTTTGGCAAACCCAAGTTTAGCGGCTTCACGAAGACGTTCTTGACCACGTGGCGCAGGACGAATTTCACCCGCCAAGCCGACCTCACCAAAAACGACCACACCGTGTTGAAGCGGACGGTTGCGAATACTCGAATAAATGGCACACAAAAGCGCCAAGTCAGCGGCGGGTTCAGAAATCTTTACACCACCCACGGCATTCACAAAAACGTCTTGGTCAAAGCAACCGACGCCAGCATGACGGTGTAAGACTGCTAAGAGCATCGCTAGGCGTTGCGAATCAACCCCCAAAGCCAAACGGCGCGGCGTTGGCAAGTGTGACGTGTCCACCAATGCCTGAATTTCAACCAATAAGGGGCGCGTACCTTCCTGCGTCACCAAAACCGTAGAGCCAGGAATATTGGACTTATATTCAGATAAGAAGATAGCTGACGGATTCGTCACACCACGAAGACCGTGATCGGTCATCGCAAACACCCCTAACTCGTTGACTGCACCAAAACGGTTTTTGAAGGCACGCACCAAACGGAAATTCGAATGCTGATCGCCTTCAAAATAAAGCACCGTGTCGACAATGTGTTCCAAAATACGAGGCCCAGCGAGCGCCCCATCTTTCGTGACGTGTCCAACAAAAATGAGGGTCGTGCCGCACGTTTTGGCCATACGCGTGAGGCGTGCTGCACACTCTCGAACCTGAGAAACTGAGCCTGGCGCACTATCGAGCGCACTCGAAAAAATCGTCTGAATCGAGTCAATTACGACAAATTCAGGTTTACGATTTGAAATCACATTTTCAATATGTTCGAGTTCAATTTCGCTCATCAGCGTCAAACCACGGGGTTCAAGCTGAAGGCGTTGCGCACGTAACGCGATTTGCGTTGGACTTTCTTCACCCGACACATAAAGGGCCGAATGCCCTAGCCCCACCAATCGAGCCATCACTTGAAGCAACAAGGTCGACTTGCCGATACCTGGGTCACCACCGATCAGGGCAACACATCCTTTAACAAGGCCACCACCCATCACACGGTCAAATTCACCCAATCCCGTGACAGTACGAGGAATTTCCTCGATCGTGACATCAGCCAAGTCTTGAAGCGACCCTGACGTATCGACGAAGCCCCCAACAGGACGAGGTGCTGAAGAGCCATAGCGCGCAGAGACGCCTTGGCTAACTTTAAATTCTTGAAGCGTATTCCAAGCACGGCAATGTGGACATTGTCCTTGCCACTTTGGCGTTGTACCGCCGCATTCCGTACAAACAAATTCAGTTTTGGTCTTAGGAGATCGTGGGGCCATCTGAAGTCAATTAATGTTTAATGCGAAGAGGGACGCGACGAGCGAGGGCGCAAATGAGTTCATAACCGATCGTACCAGCCGCGCTCGCGACACGATTGACAGGCAGATTACGACCCCACAATTCGACACGGCTACCTAACCCTGCAGCTGGGATATCCGTAATATCGATTTCAAGCATATCCATGGAGACAGCCCCGACGAGCGGTGCAATCTGTCCTTCGACCCAAGTCGGTGCACCGTCAGGCATCGTACGCGGATAGCCGTCAGCATAGCCACAAGCCACCACACCAATACGCGTCGGACGCTCAGCAATCCAACGAGAGCCGTAGCCCACTGCTTCACCTGGGGCGATCTCTTGAACAGCAATGATCTTGGCCGAAAGCGTCATAGCGGGCTTAAGTCCCAACTCTTCGGACGAAATATGAGCGTCTGGGCTCACGCCATAGAGCGCCACGCCAGCGCGCACACCGTCGCCACCCACTTCAGGGTGCCAAAGGATAGCCGCAGAGTTCGCCATGCACGCTGCCGTCGCAGAATGCGCGAGCTTACCCATGCGCGTAAGCTGACGGCTCACGGAGGCGGGCGCCGTGCCTAAATAACTCGGTTCGGCATTAGCAAAGTGGGTCACAACGCCCATCACCTTGACACCAGGGATCGCCATCAACTGATCGTAGATCGTACCGACTTCAACCGGCAAAAATCCTAAGCGATTCATGCCCGAATTCACTTTGATGTGAACCTTGACTTCACGCAAAGGATGATTTTTTAAGATATCAATCTGCCAAAGCGAATGGATCACCGTTTCAACATCGAGATCCTGTAAAGGCTCAATATCCGTAGCGTCAAAAAAACCTTCAAGCAACAGCACGCGCTTATGCCAACCTGCACGACGCGCGCGTTCAGCGTCGCAAAGATCAATCGTGGCAAAACCATCAGCATCGGCAAAAGCTTCTACGGCATTTTCTAAACCATGGCCATAGGCATTCGCTTTCACGACCGCCCAAAGGGTACGGTCACCGACACTCTGACGCAGGCGCGCAAGATTATGCTTTAGCGCCTGAATATCAATTTCAGCGTATATGGGACGAGGCACTCGAAAAACTCTATTTCGTTGCGGTTTGGACAATTGTTAGAACAATTGCCTCTTGGAAAAAACCTTTTAATCTTACTCGCCTCGACGGGCTTTCGGAGGAGAAATCATCGTTTGGCACAATTCTACGGACGAAATGAACCACCTCCCCCTACCACGAAGCGACTCAGACGGGATAAACTTAGAAGATTGAACATTATTAATCGACCGACTTTTTTTTAAATTTAGACCATGAATCGCGGTTTTTACACCATTATGTGTGCGCAGTTTTTGTCGTCTCTGGCCGACAACGCACTGCTCATCGCTGCCATTGCCCTCTTGACAAGCATTCAAGCGCCCGAATGGATGACCCCGCTTCTAAAACTCTTCTTTGTGGTGAGCTATGTGTGCTTAGCCGCCTGGGTCGGCATCTTCGCAGACTCCATGCCTAAAGGGCGTGTGATGTTCCTCACGAACTTCGTGAAAGCGGTCGGTTGCTTATTAATGCTCTTTGGTGGCCATCCCTTATTGGCCTATGCGGTGGTCGGTGTCGGGGCCGCTGCCTATTCCCCCGCGAAGTATGGCATTCTCACCGAACTCTTACCGCCTCAAAAATTAGTGATTGCCAATGGTTGGATCGAAGGTCTAACAGTGGGCTCCATTATTCTTGGTGTGGTGCTTGGTGGCGTTTTGATTAAGCCTGAAATTGCTCAACCGATTTTGGATCTTTGCCACCTTGATCTCTTAGGGCTTCATAGCTTTGCTGAAGCTGCCATCTTTGCGATTGCCTTTGTTTATTTAGCAGCGTCCGCTGTGAACCTCGCTATTCCTGATACGGGCGTTCGTTATCCGCCGCAAAAATTTGATCCCGCCGACTCCATTCGTGGCTTTATTCAGAGTTGCCGTCTCCTTTGGAGCGACCGTTTGGGTCAGATTTCGCTTTCTGTCACCACGCTCTTTTGGGGCGCTGGTGCTGTCCTTCAGTTCCTCGTCTTAAAGTGGTGTGACCATGCCTTAGGGATGGACCTCTCTCAGGGTGCCATCATGCAGGCTGTTGTGAGCCTTGGCATCGCTGTGGGTGCTGTCTTAGCTGCTGCCAAGATTCCTTTGAAGAAGTCGCTCAACGTACTCCCGATGGGTGTCTGCATGGGCATTCTTGTCATTGGCGCTTCTTACTTTACGCGTGACGTGGCCCCCGCTGGCGGCATCAACCTCATGGGTTTTGAACTCTCTTGGGCAGTCATGATTGCCGGCGTCATCATGATTCTCGTGGGTATCTGCGCTGGCTTCTTCGTGGTACCAATGAACGCCCTTTTGCAGCACCGTGGCCATGTATTGATGAGTGCCGGTCGTTCGATTGCCGTTCAAAACTTTAACGAAAACTCCTCGATTCTTGTGATGCTTGGCGTCTATGCCCTTCTCATCAAGTTGGATCTCTCGGTACCTGCCACCATGATGGTCTTTGGTATTTTCGTTTCTTCTTCGATGCTCCTCGTTATTTTGAAGCATCATCGCAATCAGAAGGAATACGACAGTACGCATTTGATTGGTGAAGCTAAGCGCCATTAAGAGGCACCTCTCCTCACCTTCAAAGTGCGCGATCGCACACCATCTCAAAAGCCCAGGCAAACGTTGCTTGGGTTTTTGCTTTATCGGGCTCCCCTACTCTTTGGCATACCCTGTTTAGCCCTCGTCTCTCCTCCTCAGCACTTCTTGTCAACCTTATCCACTCCATTGACCAAACGTTCCGTAGAGTAGCTGCAAGGCTAGCTCTCGATCTCCACTGCAAGGGCTGCTGAAATCGCTCTATGGTCAGATCCTCTCATGCAAAAGGCCGCCCATTCATGAGCGGCCTTTGCGTTCGATCTAACAATCAAGAAGCGTCTTTTGCTTTATGGAGCAACCTTCACTTCGTGAACGTCTTCGTCCTTTTCAAGGTCATGATTGACCATCGCAGCGACGGTACTATCCGACCAAACATTCAACGTCGTTTCGATCATGTCAATGACGGCGTAGAAAGGAAGAATGACACCCATGAGCATAATGGGCACGTTCATGCTTGCGAGCAAGCTAGCCGACAAGAAGAAGCAACCCATCGGCACACCAGCGTTACCCACAGCAGCCAAGGTCGAAATCAAAACCCAAGCGGCAAGCATGAGCGGCGTGATTTCAGCACCTGCGTTTTGCATAAGGTAAACCACGGTGACAAGAATAAAGGCCGCGCAACCATTCATGTTGATCGTCGTGCAAATTGGGAGCACGAAGCGAGAGACGGGACGGCTCACACCCACGTTATTTTCGGAGCAGGCCATGGTGACAGGGAGGGTACCCGCAGACGACTTCGAGAAGAAGGCCACCGCCAAGGCCGGTGCCATACCGCGAGCCACCTTGATCGGGTTAAGACCACGAGCAAGCATGAGTAGTGGCAAAACCACCAACATCTGGATAAAGTTCGCAGCCAAAATCACCACAAAATAGGTGCCCAAACCACCGATTGCCACACCCTTTGACATTTCGACCACGAGGCCAGAAATAAAGCCAAAGATCCCAATCGGCAACACGAAGATCAACCACTTAACGAGAATGAAGAGGACTTCCTGAGCGCCCGTAAAGAACGCCAACAAGACTTCTTGAGAGCGGCTATTGCGCGGCAAGCGAGAAATTGCAATCCCAATCGCGGCCGAGACAAGCAAGACCGACAACACATTGGCCGACAAGAAGGGCGCCAAGAAATTGTCAGGAATCACCGACTGGATGTATTCAAGGTAAGAGTGTTCGGTCACCTGAGGCACGGCCGCGGACGTGACAGCCACGTTAGCCGGCGAGAAGATGACGTAAAGAACGGCTGCCAAAGCAGCAGCCAAAATGGTCGTCAGCAACGTATAAAAGATCGTGTGACGGAAAATGCGACCCGATTCACTCGAGCGAGAGATGCTGGCCAAGGTCGCAATAATCGAAACCGCAATAATCGGGATACTAATAAATTTAAAGAGGCGAATAAAAATCGAGCTCACAAAGTCTGCGAACGCGTGAATCATCTCGCCGCCCCAAAGGCCACTGCAAACACCTAACGCAATAGCAATCGCGTATGCGGCGACCATCGCGGGGCTCGTACCTTTGACACCTGACGTAGGCTTCACATCTGCGGGGGACTGAGTCATGGCAGGGATTCCTTTTGTTGGATTTTTGTGTGAAAGAAATGCCACATTGCATTGTGGTCTATTTGGCAGTTTATACCCGACCGGATTACTCGGGATTAAAGAAGCGTCCCATATTTACGGTATAGACGCATGATCACACTTACTTAAACTCTACAAGAGGGATTTTCAACGGCTACAATAAACACCCTATCGTAAAAAACGCGGCAAAAAAGAGCGGAAAGTCCATCAAAGACCTTCCGCTACTAAAAACTTTCGGAAAAAAGGTAAACCGAAAGCAATCCCTTTAGAAGTTTCCTAGAGGCCAATCAGGCGCTCAGGATGTGAGTAAACGTTGGCACGTCCGCGACGACAGAATGCTGCCAACGTTACGCCACACTCTTTTGCTAAATCCACAGCCAAGGCTGTGGGTGCAGACACTGCAAAGATAATTTCAATGCCGCACATCGCAGCCTTTTGAACCATTTCATACGAAGCGCGTGAACTAATCACAAGCGCCCCGTCTTTCCAACCCTTTTTAGCGCGAAGGCCTAACAATTTATCGAGCGCAACGTGACGACCCACGTCTTCAGCGCCACCCGCAAAGCGACCATCGGGGTGCACCCAGACCGCAGCGTGCGTACAGCCCGTAAGACGGCCTAATTGTTCAACCTCTTCGAGGTAACTCAGCGCTTGTGGATAAGCACTCATCGAGAAAGTTTGTTCATGGGGCACCACGCGCTTTTCACGTACGGCTTCAGAAAGGCTCTCGACGCCACAAATGCCGCAACCCGTACGCCCCGTCATAGAACGGCGACGGTCTTTAAGTTTCCAAAAGCACTCAGACGAAATCGTCATATTGACTTCTAGACCACGGCAAGCCTCATGGACATCACAAGCGTAAAGGTGGGAAGCATCAGGGATGATGCCTTCAGCAAGCGAAAAGCCCAAAGCGAATTCTTCGAGCATTGAAGGAGATGCCATCATCACCGCGTGTGAAATCCCGTTATATACGAGCGCTACAGGTACCTCTTCTGCGACCCAATCCACGCTAGGCACAGGATCGTTTAATCGGTGTACGGTGACTTCATGGGCACCCAGACGAGCGGTACCTGGGTTAGGCGTCAAACTAGAGACTTGATCTAACCCAGAAGGCGTGTCATAAACCACGGTGTGAGGTTGCTGATAAAGGGCCATGGCAAACTCCTAGCAATGCGACACGGCAACAATTATGCCGAGGCTTCACCCTTGACGGCATTCTCATAAAAGAGTTCAAGACCCGTCATCACAATCTGTTCAATATCGGCACAGAAATTCATTTCTTCGCCAGCAAAAACCGTCGGGAAGGCCGTATGGCAACCCGTGCAGACGTGGAGGCGGTGCGCTTCGTCTGCTTCGTCATGGACGTACGACAAATCAGATACGGCCTGGTCGCCACAGTGAGCACAGCGAATGCGTTCAAAGACCCAGTGACCACCGCAACACGTACACCACAACTGCTTCACATGACCGTTGAGCGGCGTATCAGTTACCGACGCAATCGCGGCCTCAGCGCCACACACCGGGCAAGCCAACGGACGATTATGGTGGGTCGTATCGGTCGCCGTCTTTGCAATCAAGCGGCTACCTTCTTCAGCGGCTTCATCTAAGAAAACGCGAAGCGAGAGTCCAAGGACGGGCAGCAAGTAGTAGTCGAGCAAATCATCGTCAGAAGCCAACGCTTCAATGTCGGCCAAGTAAGCCATCGGATCGCGACCCGCTGTTGCGAGAAGGTCTTCAGAGGCAAAGCGCGTCCAATCGACGGCCTGGCAACGCGCTAACAAGTCACCTTCGATCGTTTCATTGGCGAGCAAGGCTTGCGTGATTTCGTTCACAACACCCAAAAAGCGTTCTTTATCGATCATCATCGGGGCTTGTGCGAGCAAGGTGGCCTTGCCATCACGCGCAGCTTCAACCATCTCGTCAGACCATTCGGGAAGGTCAAGTGTCATCGCCTTGCGAAGATCAGCAGCCTTCAAAAGTGCTGGTGCAAAAAAAGCCAAGCGCGCAGTCACACTTTCGTCTTTATGACCCGTGGCACGAGCGAGCGAACGTTCCATCGACTTGCGGTTCAACATGATGATTGTCCTTTTTTTGATAGCGATATGTGCTTTCAATGAAGCCACAGCGCCAGGTGTTGATTTTGTTGTATTGCGCCCAATGGTTTGGGGCGTCTGGAAAGAAAACGACCCAGTTCTCTTTCCAGACGGGCCTCGTTTCACTGAGGCCCGCCTTGGGGGTTAGGCCCAACAACCTAACCTTACTCTGGAGGAGTTAAACGTTACTTAGCGTTCTTGTCATCCTTTTCTTCGGTCACGTTCTTACCGAGCGCGATTTCCTGGTTAGCCCAGTAACCCCAGTGGTAAGCAGCGTCGGATTCGCTCACCTTACCGTCACCGAACATGATGCGAGCGGTACCACGGTACGGCTGGAAGATACCAGCACCAAGGTAGATGTGAGCAATACCCACAAAGACCGTCAAGAAGAAGAAGACATCGTGCGCCAAGTGAGCAAGAAGCAAGGTGTCAGGGCTGAAAGCCACCTTCATGCCACCATCAGGCAAGAGCCCCGTATTGAGCCAAAGGACCATACCGGAGAGCGCCAGACCGATGCAGAAGAACACGAGGGCACCGTCAGCCAAACGCTGAGCAGACTTCACGTGGTGTTGCGGCGGCATATGCACCTTGCCAGGGGCAAAGAGGTAGAACGGGAACTTCATCGCCCAGGCAAGGTCATCACGGTCCCACTTACCAAAGATGTCTTCTTTGAAGAGGTGCACGAAGCCCTTCGGGGACTTCAGCACCGCAAAGAGCGGCACCAAGATAAAGGGAATCGCAAACACGCGGTGAAGCATACGCATCGTCTGCGTGAATTCACCACCCATGATGCCACCACCGAGGCTCGGGACGAACACGAACACACCGGTCACCGCCAACAGGATACAGCTGATGGCCACTACCCCATGGGTGACACGAGTGAGCAGAGAGTGACGCTGAATGTACTTGGTCATTCTGTGTCTCCTTCGTTGTTATTTACCGGAGGCTTCTTTTTCAAGAAGCTCCTTGACTTCACGATCGGCCAAAGCACGCTGTTCAGGCGTCCAGGACTTCTTAGCTTCTTCAATCGTCACCTTTTCACGGCGATAACCCGTGGCAGCGATGAAGGAAACAGCCAAACCTGCGAGCACCGCAGCGATACCCACGCCAGTGACCTTACGCATCGTATCAACCATGCCCACCATCTTGTTAGGCTTCGGATCGGTCGGAAGGCCATACGCCTCATGACCAAACTGGCAAACCTGCAACACGTGCAAACCGCCCATTTCATTGACACCGTAAAGTTCAGCCTTATCGAACCCCTTCTTCTTCAGGAATTCAACACGCTTCTGACCCAAAGCGATCATTTCGTCACGCGGGCCAAACTTCAGCGCTTCAGGCTGGCAGGTCTTCACGCACGCTGGCACACCACCCTCTTCAAGACGGTCAATGCAAAGTGTGCACTTGTCGATCAAACCGTCGCCCGGACGGAAGCGAGGCACATCGAACGGGCAAGCAGACTGGCAATAGGTGCAGCCGTTGCACTTTTCGGTGTCATAAGACACAACACCGTTTTCGTTCTTATAGAGTGCGCCTGAAGAACAGATCGCAACACAAGCCGCATCCGTGCAGTGGAAGCAAGAGCGACGACCGATCGCAAAGTTAATCGGCTGATACTTGTTACCAGATTCCTTTTCATCGAACGTCATCACCAAACGGGTATCCCCATTCAGATCAGGCGGATTCTGATAAGAACCCGAGAACTTGTTTTCATTGAGGCCTAACGCCGACGGGAGCATATTCCACTGCTTGCAAGCCACCTGGCAACCTTTGCAGCCAGTGCAATGCGAAGAGTCGAACAGCATGGCGACTTCTTTAGTATTAGCCATCATTCATCTCCATTGGCATGCCGTTAGGCTGCCTTTTCAAGGTTGACAAGGAATGCCTTGTATTCAGGAATGTACGAGTTTGGATCACCCACGTTAGGCGGCAAGTCGTTGACGTTGTCACCCGTCGCAAGCTTGGTTGCCCAAGAGAAGTGATGCGGCATACCAACGATGTGCGTCAACTTGCCATTAATCATCATGGGCTTCATGCGAATCGTGATCATCGCATCGACGACGACAGATCCACGGTTATTCCAAACGCGTACCTTGTCACCCGGACGAATGCCCTTTTCCTTCGCAAGCTCTTCGGAAATTTCGATGAAGTTGCTCGGGATGAGTTCGTTAAGCCACGGGATGTTACGGGTCTGCGTACCAGACTGCCAGTGTTCAACGACCGAATACGTGGTCACCACATACGGATAGTCCTTGATGTCGCCACGCTGCACAGACGGGTCGTCCGTAAAGCGAGCGCACGGGTTGCCACCAGCACCGTTCAACAAGTTTTCGCACGGGGCTTCATGCGGTTCAAAGTGTTCAGGCAACGGACCATCAGCCATCGGGTAGGAGAAGAGACGAGCATTCTGTTCCCACGTCATGAAGAAGGCATTATCGTCTGGCGCCTTTGCCGTCACGAAGTCACCCACGTCATTTTGGAGCCACTTCTGACCGTTCCATTCAACCAAGACGCGCTTCGGATCCCAAGGCTTACCCTGCGGGTCAGCGGAGCAACGGTTGTAAAGAATACGACGGTTAGCTGGCCAAGCGAAGGACCAACCCGGGAAGAGACCGAGCCCCGTTGGGTCATCCTTGCTACGGTTCGTCATCGGCTGCTTCATCGGATCGAGCTTCGTCGCTTCGTTGTTGTAGTAGCCAGAGAAGACCCACATACCGCAAGCCGTCGAACCGTCAGCCTGCAACTGAGCATAGCCCTTCAAGAGCGTGTTGTCCTTCGTGCTGTAACCATTCAAAGCCCAGCAAAGTGCACGAAGATCAGGCTTACCATCGATCGTGTAATCCCAGTTGGACTTCAAGATCTGGTCAGGACATGCACCGCCTTCCTTTTCATAGAGGGCGCGGATGTGCTTCCAAAGAAGCATCATCATGTCAAAGTCAGACTTACATTCTCCCGGCGGTTCAATAGCCTTTTCACGCCACTGGATCCAACGACCAGAATTATTGATAGAGCCAATCTTTTCGTAGATCAAGGCAGCTGGCAAGAAGTAGACTTCGGTCTGAATTTCTTCAGGCTTCATGTCAGGCGCGCGCCAGAAGCATGCCGTTTCAGTTTCGAACCAGTCAGCCACAACGAGCCAATCAAGCTTAGCCATGCTGTTACGAGCATGTTTAGCGTTTGGCGTGGAGTGGGCCGGGTTCATACCCCAGCAGAAATACCCCTTGATGACATCATCACGCATGTTATTGAAAGACATGATCGTGGAGTAGTCACCGTAGTCAAGCTTCGGACTGATCTTCGGGAGCAAGTCATAGCAGTAGTCGTTTTCGACCGTGGCGTTCTTGCCGAACCATTCACGAAGGGCAGAAATCCAGAACTTCGGCTTGTTGGCATAGTAGCCAGCAGCATAGGTTTCGTTCGTGAGGTAGTCAGCCAAGGTCGGATGCTTCTTACCGGTCGGCCAAGAAAGATAGGCAGGAGCCTGGTGGGAGCTCGCGCCAACGTCGGTCGAACCCTGAACGTTCGGTTCACCACGAAGGGCGTTAATACCACCACCGGCAATACCGATGTTACCGAGCAACAACTGGATCACGCACATGGCGCGGCAGTTCTGAGAACCATACGTATGCTGCGTCTGACCCAAAGCGTAGAGGATGGAACCTGCCTTATCACGAGCACCGGTCGAGGCAAAGACTTCCCAAACCTTCTTCATCACATCGGGATCCATACCCGTGACCTGGGTCACGAGTTCTGGCGTGTAACGAGCATAGTGACGCTTCATCACATTAAGAACGCAGTTCGGATCCTGGAGCGTCATGTCGCGCTTCAAAACCTTGAGGTCAGGCGTGCGGAATTTCGGCGTCCCCGGACGATTCACCCAAGCAAAGGCAGACCCTTCGGAGGTATCCCAAACAGCCTTCTTATCGACATCGTAACCCCAGGTTTCGTTGTCGTAGCGCTTCGTTTCGGGATTCCAACCAGAGAAGAGACCATTCTTTACGTCAAACTTGTAATCCGGACGGATCAGACAAGCCGCATTCGTATAGTGAAGGACGTATTCTTTCTGATAGAGCTCGTTCTGGAGAATGTAGTTGATAAGACCGCCGTAGAAGGCCAAGTCGGTACCAGGACGAATGCGTGCGTAGATGTCTGCACGGGCAGCAGAACGGGAATAACGCGGGTCGACCACAATCCACGTAGCCCCCTTATCCTGAGCACGTTCAACCCAACGAGAAGAAAGCGGATGGTTTTCGACGTTATTGGAACCAATCGACATGATGACGTCGGAGTTCGCAAAGTCGCACCAGTGACTCGTCATAGAACCACGGCCAAAGGTCGGCGCAAGACCAGACACAGTCGAGGAGTGGCAAACACGCGTCTGGTTGTCGATCGCGGCAACACCCAAGCTACGAGCAAACTTCTGAACAAGCCAAGCTTCTTCGTTATTGAGCTGAGCAGCGCCCAAGCTAGCAATACCATCGCAACGGTTAACCGTCACATCGCCTTCTTTTTCTACGAAGGAAGCGTCACGGGTCTTCTTGACATGGCGAGCAATTTCAGCGGCAGCTTGTTCCCAAGAAAGGCGTTCCCATTCCTTGCTACCCGGGCGACGAACCATCGGATACAGCACACGATCCGGATGGAGCTGAGCACGACGATCCTTCGTCACGATATTGCGAAGGCCCCACATGGCAGCGCCCTTCGGGCAAAGACCGCCAAGATTGACCGGATGATCAGGGTCACCTTCAAGATTAATAAGTTCACCATTGCGGGTCGAGCAAATCGTGCCACAACCACCAGAGCAATAGCAGCAGATATTCGTCGTTTCGGTCACGCTCGTCAGCTTATAAGGCGATACCGAACCGCCAAGTCGAGCCGCATGGGCTGTTCCGATCAAACCGGAGGCCGCACCGCCGCCGAGAAGCAGACCGCGCTTGAGAAAACTTCTGCGAGATACTTCCATGGGGGGATCCTTCATTGAAAGTTGTTGTTGTGCCGTCGATTGGGGACCTGACATCTGAACGGTCAACGAGCTCGACGGGTATCTTGTTTCGACAGGAGGCTCTGTCGTCGCAAGGTGAGTGTGCCTCTCTTGAAAACACCTGACAACCCTTCTTACGCATTAAGGTAAAGTCCTATTAATCAACCTTCGTACCTAAACCTTCTATCCCCAAAGAGGTAAACCGTTGTAGCTAAAGCACAACAATTTCCACATTGTTCGACCTCCTTCGCTATTCATCTGATGAATAGCGACCACATTTTTTAGAGAACTCTCCCATCCCATATTTATGGGATTCCACTCAACTCTTTACTTTCTTCTCGCATTTGTTGTAAATAAACCTCATCTGAAGGCTTAAAGTTTGCTATCCTTTCAGTACGGGAAAACCCGAGAGACCCTCTCGTAAACCACCATTTCCACCCTTTTTGTCTTCCACCCACAAGCCCTCACTATGCATTTCCCTCGATTTGGTCAAACATCGTTTCGTTCCCATTTCGCGCAAAGAATGACGCACGTCGGTCGTCAAGCCGTTGGGCTTGTTGCGGGTCTTGGTCTTGCGTGCTTCGTGAACACTGCCGCTTTTGCCACCTCGACCGATGCTACTCAAGCTCATGACGCCACCAACTTTGACGTCATTGTGATTGGAGCTGGGGGCGCAGGTTTAAGTTCAGCCGTCTCTGCCGCTGAAAATGGTGCCAAAGTGATCGTGGTCGAAAAAATGCCCTTTATTGGTGGCAATACGGTCTTAGCAGCGAGCTTTATGCTTGGTATTCCTAAAGACAACCGTCTTGAAGCTGAACGTCTTGAATCCGACATGATTCGCGAGGGTGGCCGTACGCTTGATGCGAACCTTATGAAAAAGGTCGTCACTGAATCTGGCGACACGGTGGAATGGTTGCGTTCGTTTGGTGCCAATTTGCAGTCATTCTGTATGACACGTGACCAAAACTTGAAAGCGAGCTGCCGAGCAGAAGAGGACGACGGCTCGATTTCGCGTCGCGGCATTCAGCCAGCTAACGGCGGCTATATCGGTGAAGAAGTCATCAAAGCCCTCTTACATGGGGTGGACAGCCATCATATTCCCATCCAGACCCATTCATCTGTTCAGAGCATTGCCCTCAACGAAAATGGCCAAGTCAATGGTGTGGTGATTGAAAACGCCGCCGGTCAACGTCGTCACCTCAAAGCCCCGGCCGTCATTATTGCAACGGGTGGTTTTTGTGCCAACGAGAGCATGGTTACCACGTATATCGAAAATTCCGAAGGGCTTCAAAGCACCAATTCGCCAGCAGCCACGGGTGACGGTATTCGCATGGCTGAAACCCTGGGGGCAGAAACCGTCAATATGAATGCTGTCACGATTCATCCGACGACGTTACCCTTCTCGGGCCTTGTCATTCCTCGTCAGGCTCGCGTCAACGGTGCCATCCTCGTCAATGATCAAGGGGAGCGTTTCGCCGACGAACTCTCGCCAGACCTCGCAAACCAAATTCAAACCAAGAATCATGGTCGTGCCTGGCTCATTTTTGACCAAACCCTTTTGGATAGCATGCCCGTCTTAGCGAGCTACGCACGTTCGGGATATTTCATTCGTGGCAACACCGAAGTTGAACTCGCTCGCGGCATTCGTGTGCCCGCCGAAAAACTTCGTGACACGATGCAGCGCTACCGTAACTTTGTCGAATTAGATAAAGACGGGGACTTCAAGCGCAGCTTAATGACGAGCCGCTTGAATCATTCGCCCCTTTATGCCGTCAGCGTCCGTCCTGGGATTCATACCTCTTTAGGTGGCGTCAAAGTCGATACGGATACGCGTGTCCTCACGAAGCAAGGTGCTATTCCTGGTCTTTATGCAGCAGGCGAAGTCACGGGCGGCATTTTAGGACAAAGCCGACTTGAGGGCACTGGGCTCACAACCGCCTTGGTGTTTGGCCGCGTGGCTGGTCGTGAAGCAGCACAATGGGCCAAAGCCCATGCCAAGCCTTCGAGCAATAAGTCTAAGCCCACCTTCAATACGCCCGCTAAAGCGCGATTGACACAAACCACGACGCCTTAAACTAACGCTAAACTTGTTCTCGACTATTTGGCCGCGACACCGATTGTCGCGGCCTTTGTCATAATGATCTCAACCACTCGTTTGGAGAGATCATTTTGAAACCATTACGCATCTTTCATTCGGCCGACTGGCATATCGGCAAAGGACTCGGCAACATTGATCGCACTGAAGACTTTCATCAGTTCTTCAACGATCTATTAGCGATGATTGCCGATCGCAAACCAGACGTTTTGTTGATTGCAGGTGACGTTTTTGATACGTCCATGCCCGCTAATAGTGCTCAGCGCCTCTATTACGACTTTATGCGTTCGCTTGAAGGCACATCGGTGCGTGCCACGATTGTGACGGCAGGCAACCATGACTCTCAACGCTTTTTAGAAGCCCCTCGTGCGCTCCTTGAAACCTTACGTTGTTATGTCGCTGGCGACACGGCCGAAACTCAAAACTTTGTTTTGCGCGATGAAGACGGCACCCCTTATTTGGCTGTAGCGGCGGTTCCCTATTTGAGAGAAGGAGATGTTCGTCGTGGCACCATGGATGACACGGACGCGGATCGCGCGCAACGCTTTGCGTCTGGCGTACGTACACACTACGACGCAGTGCATAGCCTCCTCATGGATGAACTCCAAGGGACTCGCGTCCCCATGATCGCCATGGGGCATCTCTTTGTTACGGGCTCCAAACTGAAACCCAATAGCGACCCTGTTGAACATAACGATAGCGTCTATGTTGGCACTTTGCGTAATGTCACTGCCGATGCCTTTGGTGACGGTTGGGACTATGTGGCCTTAGGTCACATTCATCATGGTCAAGTCGTCAAATCCAATGTACCCATGCGCTATAGCGGCTCGCCCGTTGCCCTCTCCTACTCACACATGGCTTATTACCATCACATTGTCGAAGTGACGTTTGATGAGAAGGGCACCATGTCGATTGAAACCTTGCCTGTCAAACAACCTCGTCAGTTTGTACAGATTAAAGGCACGTTTGAAGACCTCAAAGCGGGGATCGACCAGGCGGGGCAAACCTATGCCATGCCCTTTGTCGAAGCCACGCTTACGTCTAACGAATGCCTCCCTGACCTCTCTAACGAACTCACCCTGTATGGCGAAGCCCATGGGGTCATTGTCACGGCCGTTCGTAACGAGACCTTAGCCGCACGTTACGCGCAAGCCAACGAAGAAGCACCAGACCTTTCAGACCTCACGCCCGATGCGGTGTTTAAGGCCTACTTGCGTGAACACAGCGAAGATGACACGACGGCCGAAGCGCGCTTTGACCTCCTCGCAAACTTATTCCATGAGATCGTCGACGAAGTGCACATCAAGCGTCACCCAGCTGACGAAACGACGCCAGCCAAACACAACGAAACCCAGAAGGACCTCTAAGCGATGCGACTCTTGAAACTCCGTTTTACGAATATCAATTCGCTTGCCGGCACTTGGGAAATTGACTTTACCCATGCCGACTTTAAGCGTAGCCCCCTCTTTGCCATTATTGGACCGACGGGCGCCGGTAAAAGTACCATTTTGGATGCTGTTTCTCTAGCGCTTTATGCCACAACACCACGACTACGCGATGCAACAAGCAAACTCGAAGGTGATGACGCGTGTCCTGTGCTGACGAAAGGCGAAAAGATGACCGAAGCACGCGTTCGCTTTGAGTCTGACGGCATCGAATATCTCTCTCGTTGGTCACGTCGCACGAAGCGTACGGGCAAACTCTCTGACGACGAAGTCGAACTTATTCGTTACGCACGCCCTGACGACGAAGAAGGCGAAGTCATTGCGACCAAAAAGAACGAGTGGGTCAAGAAAGTGCAAGAAGTCACGCACATGACCTTTGAGATTTTCACGCGCTCAGTTTTGCTCGCTCAAGGCGCTTTTGCCAACTTTTTAAAGGCCAACGAAGACGAACGCGCGAACTTACTCGAAAAAATCACAGGGACGGACATCTATACCGAGATCAGTATCGGGATCTTCAATCGCTATAAACTCGAAAACGAACACCTTAAAGCGTTGCAAACTCGTCTTGAAGGAATGCAACTCTTGGACGAATCGGTACGCGAAGCATTGAGCGCCACGCTCGCCGACCTCCAAAAGCAGTTGCCAGGCTTAAAAGCTCAAGCCCAAACACTCGAAACAGCCTACCGTTGGCGTGAGCGTTTGGATGCCTTGACACGTGCCGTCACGCAAAAAGAAGCCGAAGTGCGTGCAACGGAAGCCCAAATCACCGCCTTTGAACCCCAGCGTCAACGTGCGACCTCGGGGCGCCAAGCGATGCGTCCCTATCAAGACCATCAGGTTTTAGACGCGACCTTGCAAAAAGCGCAAAGCACTCAAGCGCACTTAGCCCAACTCAACCAACAGCTCGCAACGCTCACCGAATACTATCCGCAGTTTCAAGGAGCGCTTTCAGCAGCCTCAGAAAACCATCAACGTGCCAAAGCAGCGCGTGAAGCATTTGAGCCTGATTATCAAGCGATGCTCACGCTCGACGCGCGCCTAGCCACACTCGCCAATACACTCAAAGGTTTAAAAGAAGGTGAAGCGCTCGCAAAAGCCCAGCTTCAGGCTTCATCAGCTACCCACACACAAACCCAAGCCAAATACAAAACGCTTGAAGCCACGGTGGCACAACTTCAGGTCGACGCCCAAAAGACGACCGGAGACGAACTCCTCGAAGGGCCTTTGGCGCTTTTAAATCGCGCTCGAGAAAACCTTGAGCACCTTCGTCAGCAATACCGCGAGCACGCCAAAGCCAAAACGCAAAGTGAAGAAGTCGTGGCACGCTTAAAAAAGGATGTCGAAACCTTAAACCAACAGGTTGAAGCTGCAAAGACCACCTATGCCACGTGTCAGCACGCGACACTTGAAGCGGACAACACACTTAACGCCTTGAGTGCTGGGAATAGCTATGCCTCGACGCTAGAACGCATGCGTACGCTCAGTGACGAAATCGCCCAGGCACGTCACCTCAACAACTATCTAGCGCTTGAGGCAACGGTGACTGACAGCGAAGTGCGTTTAACGGATACAGCCACAGATCCCACAGTCGCTGCTTGGTGGCAAACCACAGGACACCCTAACGTTCAAACCCTCAAGACACAAATTGCCAGCGCGATTGCGGCCGTTGAAGCCCAATACCCGGGACTCACGGTCTTGATGCGTACGGATGCCGCTAAGCATTTAGCGAAGCTCACCGAGACGCAAGCGTCGTTGGCCACGTGGACCAATACTTATGCTGAGGCACAGGCTACGTTACGCCGCGCCCAAGACGCTGAACGTAAGGCCAAACTCGCCCTCGAAGCACAACAAACCGCAGCCCACGACAAAGCGATTGCCTTAGAAAAAGAAAATGCGCAGCTGTTGGCGCGTGCAGAACGCTTAAAGGACTGCATTGCCGCATCGACCAAAGAAAAGGCCGACGAAAAAGCCGCGCGAGCCCAAATCCCGTCGTGCCCAGATCTTGACCTCCCGGCCCTCTGTCAGCATCTTGCCGATCGCGTCAAAGTCCGTCGTGAACTCATCGCCAAACTCGAACAACAAGAGCGTACGTTATCGACACTCAAAGCCACCTTAGCGCAGTGCGAAACGGCACTTGAAAACGCTAAGGCGCAAGTCACTCAAGCGACAGATGCCACGAACGCACAAAGTAAGATCGAAAGTGACGTCAGAAACGAACGTCTTCGTCGCTTTGGTGGTACCAAGCCTGACGAAAAGCGCCAGTTGCTCGAAACGGCCATCCAAGCTGCGCATCAAGCGTGGACAAAGGCGCAAGCAGCCTTACAAAAAGCAGATACGCAGATGGCAAGCCTCAAAGCCACGATTGCGTCGACAACCCAAAGTTTGACCGTCTTGACCGAAGAGGCGACAAAGCAAGAAGAAACCTTCAAGGCGTCGCTCGCGGCTTCAGGCTTTGACGATTGGACAAGCGTCTTAGCCGCCCATTTGCCTGACACGCAAATAGAAGCGATTGAAATGAAGGCTGAACACTTGCGTCTTGCGCACGCCACCGCAAAAGGTGGGTTAGAAACCACCCAACGTGAACATGCCCAAGAGGCCAGCAAAGCACTCTCCGCCCTCACAACTGAAGCCTTAAAAGTCGAATGGGAAGCGGCCAGTGACGCGCACACCAAAGCGCAACGCCTTGAAATTGAAACCAACAGTCAATTGCAAGCGGACGATCAACGTCGCCTAAAGGTCGCGGACGCACAGCGCGAAATTGAAGCCCAAAAGGCCATTGTCAATCAGTGGAGCATCCTTAACGAGATGATTGGGAGCCACGACGGCAAGAAATTCCGTACAGCCGCACAAAAAGTCACGTTCCGCGTTTTGTTAAAACTCGCCAACGATGCCATGAAGACCATGACCTCTCGCTACCAATTGTTGACGGGCGGCACGTCTGGCTTAGCGCTGAACGTGCTCGATAAAGACATGGGCGCGATTGTGCGAACCTCGCAAAACCTCTCGGGTGGCGAAACCTTTATGGTGAGTTTGTCATTAGCCCTGGGACTCTCACGAATGGGTGGTGAACACTTACGTGTCGACACACTGTTCTTAGACGAAGGCTTTGGGACCTTGGACGAGCAAACCCTTGATAAGGCACTCTATGCGTTAGAGACCCTACAAAAGTCGAGCGGCAAACTCATTGGTCTCATTTCGCACGTCAAGAGCATTCGTGATCGTATCGACGCGCAAATCGTTGTGACAGGGCGACCTGGCAGCGGTCGCAGCGTCTTGTCGGGACCAGGCGTTCGTAAACTCGAAGCGAATTAACAACAAACGCTTAAACCATAAAATATCAGCGTGCTACCACAACGGTGCACGCTGATGTTGTTTGGCGTCCGCTAGACAACACTTAACGCGTAAAGTCGACGTCCTTCACCAAGTCAGAAACCCCTAAGAAGGCGGCCAAAGCCTTCACATCATCACATAAGACCGTGGGTTCAGAGGCCACTAAGTCGTCTAACGTTGACGCACCATACGTCATCGCAGCCACGTCGCAACCAAAGCGCTTAGCCATGATCACGTCATGCGTCGTGTCGCCAATCATGACTGTACGTTCTGGGGGCACGCCTAATTCAATCTCGATTTTTTCGAGCATTTCGCTATTGGGTTTAGGCAAACACTCAGAAGCCGTCTGCGTCGTTTCAAAGTAGGGTTCAAGCCCCGTACGGGAAAAGACGCGGCGCAAGCCTTCACGGCTTTTGCCAGTCGCAATTGCTGTGTGAAGGCCTCGCGCTTGAAGACCCGTAATGAGTTCACGCATGCCAGGAAACAAAATCACATCGGCTTCATGCGGAATATACCAAGCGCGATAAATCTCACCAAAGCGATCGTGTTCATGTTCTGGGCACTCAGGCACCACTTTCAAAATAGCGCTACGCCAATCTAAGCCAATGACGCCACACGCGTCTTCAAAGGTCGGCACGGTATAGCCCATTTCTCTGGCGGCATGTTGAATACCTTTAGCAATCAGCGCCGTGGTATCCATGACGGTGCCATCCCAGTCGAACACAAAAAGATCGTATTTAGGTGCAAAACCGGTCATTTTGTTTATCTCCCATTTAAGGCCTTCAAAAGAGCCACACAGTCATCTGGCATCGGGGCTTGAATATGCAAAGGTTCTCCCGTCACAGGGTGCACGAACTTTAGTTCAGCCGCATGAAGGAACATGCGCTTCAAAGGGGCACCGAGTACGCCATGCGACACCGCCTTATTAAATTCGAAATCCCCGTACTTATCGTCACCCACTAGAGGGTACCCTTGCGAAAGGGCATGAACACGAATCTGATGCGTGCGTCCCGTTTTGAGTTCAGCGTCTAAAAAACTCACGTCGCCATAACGCTTTAATAACGTAAAGATCGTGTGTGCGGCCTGCCCTTCAACAGGATCTACACGCACACGGCGTTCACCCGACGGCAACAAGTAGCGAGCCAAGGGCTTTTTGACGTGCTGACGGTCGTTCACCCAATCGCCCTTCACTAAAAGTCGATAGTGCTTTTCGATGCCGCCCCCCTCTTTCATCATGTCGTGTAAGCGCACCAATGCCTTACGGCTACGGCACACGATGATGGCGCCAGAGGTCTCGCGGTCTAATCGGTGAGCCAACTCTAAAAAAGGTTCGTCAGGGCGCGTTGCACGCAAGCGTTCAATAAGACCATGAGAAATCCCAGAGCCGCCATGCGCTGCAATGCCGGAGGGTTTATTGACAATTAAGAGATGGCGGTCCTCATAAAGGACTGGCAACACACCCTCAGCTAAAGGCACAGCTGCTGGCTTATGTTGGGCTTTTTGAGAGATGCGAATAGGCGGCACGCGCAACAAATCCCCTTCGACCAACTTGGTCTCAGCTTTGACGCGGCTCTTATTGACACGCACTTCGCCACCTCGAACAATACGATAAATATGGCTTTTAGGCACCCCACGGGCAACTTTCATCAAATAATTATCGACACGCTGACCATCAGCATCGGGACCAATTCGAATCCAATTGACCTTCTCGGTATTCATCGCATTCACGCGAGATGACGGGTAGATTGTAATTTCTGCTTTGTTTTGCTCTGTCATCGTTTATACTTGCTAGTTATGATCAAATAAAAGACCTTTTAATTGTCTCTTTTTTGATCCATTTGACAAAACGTGACGAGGTCGCGCCCCGTCAGGCGCTGATGTAGCAGTGACACTACATCGTGATGCGCATTTTCTCACGTTTTCACTGTTTTTTGTACTCGCGGCTCTCTGACGGGAGCGGTGAGATTAACGATTTTTTCAACAAGTGGTCTGGTACAACACGTACCGAACGGCTTGGTTGCGTTTGTCGTCATCCAAATGGACTCGACGCCGAGACGTCACACCGATGAATGAAGCTTGCTACTAAGCTCGCAACGCACGTCGCGAAGTGCTTTTATGAAAGCCCGATGTGGACAGATGCTTGAGCGCTGTTACCGCCAGATGCGGTCAGAAAGCGTAGCCCTTCCCTTCATTTGGTTTGACCGTGTTCGCCGTTCGATGTTTCCAGAATAAATGCTTCGACATCACGCCAGCGTTCGTTAACGCGTTGCATCAATCCACAAGCGACGGTCGAAATGTTTTCGACCTCGTTGCCAAGAATAGAAAGATTAACTTGTCTGCCGCTTTGGGCTGTCAGCCTCATTAGAGCGGACCCCTGATCGGGAATTATGAAGGGGATGAAGCCCTTTTCCCGACAACGCCATGTTTGAACCGCAGCTCCCGTTGTTCACAGAACCAACGGTTAGAGCGCACCAAACAATCGGTTGACGTTGGATCATCTGTGTGGTCTGAAAAATGCTCTGATGAGACTTATCAGCGAATGCACCGACGGACTTTTTCTTGATTTCATCAAAAGAAAAAGGCTCGGATGCTGTGAGGGATTGAGCAGCTATCGTTCGTAATGCGTATAGCGTTGACTCTCCCCAGTTACCCTATTGGTTTGGGGTAGACACAGCGCCGTGACGCTCCCGACAGCAACCAGGACGGCTGGCTCAAAAGAGGTCTCGCTGAGATTGTTCCCTTTCGGGATTCTTTTGATGCCATTAACGAAGAGAGGACATCAACGTAGATGAGTCCGCCCTTGTCTTGGGCGACGACTCCATCGATGGACGTCTTCATGACCTCTTTTCGCCTTTGCCGTTGCCCGAAGTCTCACTTTGGACAGGCTAATCTACGCTTTCAAGGCACGCCCAAAGTCCGCCCGCGTTAGTGGCGGCAGGAGTGCTATCCCCATGAAGCGCATGCTTTTTAATGCCACACACGCTGAAGAAACACGTGTTGGCATTGTTGACGGTCAAAAGCTGATCGACATTGATATTGAAACAGTCGGTCGCGAAGCCCGCAAATCCAATATCTACAAGGGTGTTGTTACCCGTATTGAACCCAGCCTTGAAGCCTGCTTCGTTAACTATGGCGAAGAACGTCACGGCTTCCTTCCCTTCAAAGAAATCTCTCGCGCCTACTTCAAAGAAGGCCTTGATGTGCGTTCGTGTTCGATTCGTGATGCCATCACCGAAGGTCAAGAACTCATCGTTCAGGTTGAAAAAGAAGAACGTGGCAACAAGGGGGCTGCCCTCACCACGTTTATCAGCTTGGCAGGTCGCTATCTCGTTTTGATGCCCAATAACCCACGTGGTGGTGGCGTCTCTCGCCGTATCGAGGGCGAAGAGCGTCAGGAACTTCGTGAAGCCATGGAAAAGCTCGACTTGCCGCACGGCATGTCGACCATTGCTCGTACGGCTGGCATCGGTCGCACGACCGAAGAGTTGCAGTGGGACTTGAACTACCTCTTGAAGCTCTGGGAAGCCATCTCGGAGGCCGCAACCCCGCAGTACGAATTACAGCGTGAAGAAAATGGCCTTCGCACAACGACCTTAGTGAAGACCGCCGTGGCTGACGGTCGTCCATTGCGTCGCGTCAATCCGCCGCCCTTCTTGATCGTTGAAGAATCGAACCTTGTGGTTCGCGCCATTCGCGACTACTTCCAGCCCGATATCGGTGAAGTGCTCGTTGATACAGACGAAATCTACGAACAAGCTCGCCAATTCATGGCGCACGTAATGCCTGACATGGTCAATCGCGTCAAGCGTTATCGTGAAGACATTCCGCTCTTTACGCGCTTCCAGATCGAGCATCAGATCGAAACCGCTTATTCCCGTACGGTGCCGTTGCCCTCGGGTGGCGCTATCGTGATCGACCACACCGAAGCCCTCGTCGCCGTCGACGTGAACTCTGCCCGTGCTACGCGCGGTGCTGACATCGAAGAAACCGCTTTCCGTACAAACTGCGAAGCCGCCGATGAAGTGGCTCGTCAGATGCGTTTGCGTGACTTAGGTGGCCTGATTGTCATCGACTTTATCGACATGGCTGATGCAAAGAATCAGCGTGCCGTTGAACAGCGTTTGAAGGACGCTTTGCGCTATGACCGCGCTCGTGTTCAGATGGCTAAGATCAGCCGCTTTGGCTTGATGGAACTCTCTCGTCAGCGTCTGCGTCCAGCCCTCTCTGAAGGTAGTCACATCACCTGCCCGCGCTGTAATGGTGTTGGCGTTATCCGTGACACAGAAAGCTGCGCCTTGCAGGTGCTTCGTATCCTCCAAGAAGAAGCCATGAAGGAAGGCACGGGTGCCGTGCACGCTCAGGTGCCAGTGGACGTTGCCACGTTCCTCTTGAACGAAAAGCGTAACGACATCACGAAGCTTGAAGCCCGTCATCGTGTGCCGATCGTACTGATCCCGAATACGCATCTTGAAACGCCGCACTACCATATCGAACGTCTCCGTCAGGATGACGAACGTCTTGAAGATGCGACGCCGAGCTTTAACCGCGCCGAAGATGTGACGACTGTAGCTGACGACCCGTATGCGCTCAAGAGCCAAGAAGATAAGCCGCAACGTCCGAAGCAAGTTCCGGTCATCAAAAATGTGTTGCCGCGTGATCCAGCGCCTATCCATCCGACCGTGACGAAGGAAGAAAAGGACGACACCAACAAGGCCGTCCAACTTCAGCCTGTCACGCCGCAGAAGGGGCTCTTCTCTCGCATCATCAGCTTCTTCTTTGGTAACAAAGACGAAGAACCTGCTGAAAAGAAGGAAGAAGAAGTCAAGAAGCCTGAAGAAAAGAAAGAAAAGGGACACGCTCGTGAAGATCGTCGTCGCGGTCGTCGCAACAATCGTCGCGAATCTACGCGTACGCGTCGTGTCAACAATGAACGAACCGAACAGACTGAAAAGACCGAAAAGGTTGAAGAGCGTGTTGAAGAAAAGAAGCGTCGCGAACGTCCAGCTCGTCGTCCGGTAGAAGCGCCAGCCGTTGTTGAAGCCTCTACGCCGAAGGCCGAAGGCGCTGATCGCACAACGCGTCGTCGCTCTCGTCGTCGCCGTCCGACGGACGAAACGCAAACCAATACGCCTGAAACGCCCGTGACGACTGATGTCGCTCAGATGCCTGAAGTGGTTGCCCTCACGCCAGAAGTGCAAGCCTCGGTCGAACCCGTTAAGGCTGACATTGAACCAGCCACCCCGGTGACCGAAGAAACCGTGGTCGACCCCCAGCGTCCTGAAGGCGAAGAAGTCGCTGAAGAAACGCAGGGCGAAACCCGTCGCCGCCGTACGCGTCGTCGCCGTCGTAGTAAGACGGGGGCCGAGCAGACGGCTGAAGCCACAGCGACTGACACGCAGACGACTGACGACCAAGCGGTCGCTGTCGCTGAAAAAGAAGACGTCAAGGCTGAAACGGCAGAAGTCACTGAAGTCGTTGCTGAAATGGTGACTCAGGTCGAAGCTACTCCAGTGGTTGCTGAGGTTGAAACGAAACCCGTAACTGACTCAGTGTCTGAAGTCAAGCCGGAAGCGAAGGCTGACGTTGAGACTGAAGTAAAGGCCGCAGCCCCGATCGTTGCTCAAGAACAGAAGGTTGAAGCGAAGGACGCCAAGGTCGAAACCAAGGTACAAGACGCGGCTAAACCGTCTGAACTGACCTTTAACCTTCCGATTGAGTCCTCGGGTCTCGTTCAGATCGAAACGAAAACGAAGGCTGAACCGTCGGACTACGCCGACCATACGCCTCGCGGTCGTAAGCCTGTTCACTATGAAGCTGATCAGACGAACGAACCTCTCGTTCAGATCGAAACGCGTAAAAGCCCTAAGCCCACGCAGGCCGTAAAGCCCGCCGAAACGAAGGCGGATACGCCCGTCGAAGTAGAAGACTCCAAAAAGGACGCGCCAAGCATGGCCGATGTCGCGCTTTATATTACGGAGCAGCTTGAACTCTCTGAACGACGTGCACGCCGTACACGTCGTGGCAAGAAGGGAGATCCAGCGGTCAAGACCCATATGAAGCCGATCGCTGAAGCCGTTGCCGGTATCGTCTATGAACCGACGCCGCTCGAACGTTTGGCCACGCTAGCCGCTCAGGAAGTCAAGCGCCTTCAGAAGGCTGCTCAGCAGACTGAAACGCAAGCCGAAACTCAGTCTGACGTTACTGTCGAACCAACTGAAGCGGTTGAAATGACGCAACCTGTTGTGGCAGATACAACGGTCGCCGTCGAAACGGTCACTGAAACTACTCCCACAGTAGAAGTCGAACCGGTAACGACCGACGTCGTGACGCCAGTTGCAACGCAACCAGCTCATCATGACGTCGCTGAAGGGCTCGCTGAAAACCTTGAGCGCGCAGGCTTAGTTCAGGTTCACACCAAGCCTGAATTGGTCACCTTCAAGGGCTACGAAGTCGTTCGCTATAGCGGTCGTCCAACGCCTGTGCGTGCCGACGCTGACGAAGCGGTTGCCCTTCAACAGGTGCATACGCGTCCTGAGCTCTGCAAGCCTGTCGTCTACGAAGCGGTTCGCTATCCTGGTCGCCCCTACACGGCACCAGCAGCGATCGCTGAAGAGCCGCTCATTCAGGTCCATACCCGTGCCTAACGGGACGGCACCTTAATCGCAAGGCCTTACGGGCGCCGTCCAAAAAGCGGCGCCCGTTTTGTTTCGTTTTTGACCCCATGTCTCATACAACTCCCTCAACCTATCGTGGACGCTTTGCCCCTTCGCCCACAGGCGCACTTCATGCCGGTAGCCTCGTCGCTGCTATGGCAAGCTTTTTAGATGCACGTGCCCATGACGGCCTTTGGCTTATTCGCATTGAAGATATCGATCCGCCGCGCGATATTCCGGGTGCGGGTGAAGCCATTCTTGATACGCTCTTTCGTTTAGGTCTCACATCCGACGAACCCGTGGTTTGGCAACATGATCGCTATGACGCTTATGAAGCGGCCTTAGCGCATTTAGACACTCAAGGTTTGGTCTACGGGTGTGCTTGTTCACGTAAAGAAGCCGCGGCACGCGCCGTCGCTTTAGGGCTCGCTCCTTCGGTATATCCAGGTACCTGCCGCGAAGGCACACACGGGCGTCCCGTACGCGCCATTCGATTTAGAACGACCGCAGACCCTATCACCTTTACTGATCGCTTGTGCGGTGTCTATACGCAAAACGTTGAGCGTGAAGTTGGAGACTTTGTCCTTAAACGCGCTGACGGCTTATGGGCCTACCAACTCGCCGCCATCACCGATGACATTGAAGCAGGGGTCACCGATGTGGTGCGTGGTGCTGATCTTCTTGACAACACGCCACGACAAATTGCACTCATTCGTGCGTTAGGAGGCACGGTGCCTCGTTATTGCCATTTGCCTTTGGTGCTCAATCACGACGGTCAAAAGCTCTCAAAACAACAAGGCGCAACCCCACTCAACCCCGATGATCTGATGGGCGAACTCGAGCACGCCTGGACACATTTAGGGTTCCCAACCTTGGGCGCAGATTCGATTGCCGACTTCTGGCGTACCGCTCTACCCCTTTGGCAAGCCCGCTTTGGACAATAACAATGACCATTAGAAGTCTTTGGATGCTCGTTGCAACGCTCCTTTTTACGCTGATGGCAGCCGCCACAAAAGCTGCTGCCACCCACTACGGCATCTTTGAAATCATCTTTTATCGTTCGCTTTTTGGCGTGGCACTTTGCTTTATTTTGTTAAAGCGTAGCGGACAAACCATCAAAACCACCTACCCGTGGCGACATCTATTGCGTTGTGCAATTGGCACCACATGCATTACGTTAGGCGTTTACATTTTGGCCGTCATGCCGATTGCGACAGCCCAAACCTTGACTTACACGTCACCCTTGTGGTTCTGCCTCTTTTTATCGATTGGCTTATTGCTCTCACGTAGCCCACTAGACTTCAAACTCTTGAGTGCGGTACTCGTTGGCTTTGGGGGCGTGCTCCTCATTTTGCGCCCCGACTTTGGCATTGCCAATGGCTTTGATGCGACGATGGGTATCTTGACTGGGCTCACCGGTGGGGCGGCTGACTTTATGATTCGCCATCTCTCACAACTTCGTGAACCTCGTGAGCGTATCGTCTTTTATTTCACCCTTTCTGGGACTCTCGTCGGTGGGCTTGTAACTGCTTGGCTAGGCTTTGCCTCTCACACAACTGAAGGTCTTTGGCTTTTAGCGGCCATTGCCTTGACGGGCACCTTTGCGCAATTAGCGCTCACAGCTGCTTGGTCGGGCGGTCACCCGATTCTCAATGCGGTCTTTCAGTTTTCGGGGATTCCTTTTGCTCTACTCTTAGGTGTTCTACTCTTTAGCGAGACACCCGACACCTTGAGTCTCATAGGCATTGCGATCGTGACGATCGCGGGCATTGTGGCCTCTGTCCTACGTATCCAAGCAGAACACAAGACCAAGGCTTAAGAAGCGTTTCAAACAAAAGCAAACGGTCCTTGAGATGGGTTGCCCCTCAAGGACCGTTGTGAGCTATCTAGCGATCGACCCGAACTCCGCAGTAAATCTACTATCTAGATAATGCGATTGGCTTAATAGCCCTGTCAGACAAGCAAAAAGTCTAGCAGGGCTATTGTTTTTTTACGAAAACTAGAGTAAAATATGATAAATAGATAGATTTATACCGAGGGGCGAAAGTGCTAACTGGACAAGAGATTCTTCAGCTTAAATTGATGTCCTATAAGAACAAAGGGAAGACGTATATCAGGGCGTATCGAAATAAGTGGGTTCCGGCTACGCCAGAGGAAGCTGAGAAAGGAAGTAAGG
>ERZ826016.998-NODE-998-length-29611-cov-6.894235_pt1 | contig 29611 bp, 34 predicted proteins | sample MGYA00519872_ERZ826016 | MGnify/ENA primary metagenome ERZ826016 (study PRJEB31778, sample SAMEA3449218) | human gut metagenome | biome: human gut; feature: human-associated habitat; material: faeces | place: United Kingdom | collected 2010/2012 ... | reverse complement strand
TTCATACTGATGTAAATGACTATGTCAAAATGCGTCTTTTAATGCGTCCTTTGACGTACTCAAATGCCTCAACCCCGCATAAACACTAGGTTTATTTATCCAAGCTCTTCATTGTCGGGAACAGCAACACGTCTCGGATTGCTGCGGAATTTGTCATGATCATAACCATACGGTCAATTCCAAAACCGATTCCACCTGTTGGCGGCATACCAAGCTCTAAGGCATTCATGAAGTCCTCGTCGGTGGTGTTTGCTTCGTCATCGCCCTGTGCTAACAGTTCTTCCTGTGCTTTGAAACGCTCTCTCTGGTCGATCGGGTCATTCAGCTCGGAATAAGCATTTGCCATCTCCCAGCCGTTGATGAAGAACTCAAAACGCTCTACATACTCCGGGTTGTCCGGTTTTTTCTTAGTTAACGGAGAAATCTCGATCGGGTGATCCATAACAAAGGTAGGCTGGATCAGATGCTCCTCTACATATTCTTCAAAGAATAAGTTCAGGATATCGCCTTTCTTGTGACGCTCCTCAAATTCAATATGATGTTCTCTTGCAACTGCTCTTGCTTCTTCAAGGTCTTTGATCTCATTGAAGTCTACGTTTGCATATTTTTTAACAGCATCCACCATGGTGATACGCTCAAATGGCTTGGACAGGTCAATGACATGCTCACCGTAAGGAAGCTGAAGTCCTCCGGTAACCTCCTGTGCCACATGACGGTAGAGATTCTCGGTTAAGTCCATCATGCCGTGGTAATCGGTGTATGCCTGATACAGCTCCATCAGGGTAAACTCCGGGTTGTGACGGGTGTCTAAACCTTCATTTCTGAATACACGTCCGATTTCGTATACTCTTTCTAAACCGCCGACGATCAGACGTTTCAGATATAATTCCAAAGAAATTCTGAGTTTTAAGTCCTCGGATAATGCATTAAAATGTGTTTCAAACGGTCTTGCAGCAGCTCCACCGGCATTTGATACCAACATCGGTGTCTCAACCTCCATGAAACCTTCGCCGTCTAAATAATGACGGATGCTGCTGATGATCTTAGAACGTTTTACAAAAGTATCCTTTACTTCCTGATTCATGATCAGGTCTACATAACGCTGTCTGTAACGGATATCTGTGTTGGTCAGTCCGTGGAATTTTTCCGGTAAAATCTGCAGACTCTTAGAAAGTAAAGTTACTTCCTTTGCGTGGATGGAAATTTCGCCTGTCTTTGTCTTAAATACAAATCCGGTAATTCCGATCAGATCGCCGACATCCATTTTTTTGAAATCTTTATAGGAATCTTCGCCGATCTCATCTCTTGCAACATAAGACTGGATGTTGCCTTTTAAGTCCTGCACATTGCAGAAAGAAGCCTTACCCATGACACGTTTCTGCATCATACGTCCTGCAACGGTAACGGTCTGTCCTTCCATCTGCTCATAGTTTTCTTTTATATCTGTGCTGTGGTTTGTCACATCAAATTTTGTGATTACAAAAGGGTCTTTGCCATTTTCCTGCAGATCTGCAAGCTTTTCACGGCGTACCTTGAGTAATTGGTTAATGTCCTGTTCCTGTACGTTCTTTTGTTCCGCCATTATACTCTCCTTTAATTTGATCTCTGGATCTCTAATACTTTGTAATTCAGGTCTCCTGCCTGTGTTTCAACGGTTACAACCTCACCGACTTTTGCTCCTAAAAGTGCTTTTCCGACCGGTGATTCGTTAGAAATTTTACCTTTCAGGCTGTTTGCCTCGGTGGAACCGACAATTTTATAGTCTAACTCTTCGTCATATTCCATATCTAATATCTTCACACGGCAGCCAACGCTGATCTTGTCTAAGTCTACTTCTTCTTCTACTACGACTTCCGCATTTTTTAAGATTTTTTCAATCTCATCGATACGGGCCTCGATATCACGCTGCTCGTCCTTTGCTGCATCATACTCTGCATTCTCGGATAAGTCTCCCTGCTCTCTTGCCTCTTTGATCTTCTGTGCAACTTCTTTACGTTTTACGACTTTTAAATTGTGTAATTCGCTCTCTAACTTCTGTAATCCTTCGTAAGTTAATAGATTCTTTTTGTCCATGATTTCTACCCTTCTTTATGATTTATCATAGTAAAACGGACCTGAGCTGTCCGTTTTGCCTTCACCTATTTACATTCATAGTATTATACTCGTGAAACATGCCCTGTGTCAAGGTTTTCAAGCGTTTCCGAGATGGCTTAACAGTTCTTTCAACTCTTCATAGGTTTCCGTTTCGTTGATTTTTCCACGCAGCTTTGCAGAATTTTTATAACCGGCTGTATACCATGCGGCATGTTTGCGGATCTCACGCATACCGATGTACTCGCCTTTGAATTCCATCTGCATTTTTGCATGGCGCAGGATCATTTCCGTCACCTCCTGCGGAGATGGCTTTTCTAACAGCTCTCCGGTCTGTTCATAGTGGAGTATCTGTTTAAAAATCCACGGATTTCCCTGTGCGCCGCGCCCGATCATTACACCATCACAGCCTGTCTGTTTTCTCATATCGATCGCATCCTGCGGTGTCCATACGTCACCGTTTCCTATAACCGGGATCTTAACGGCTTCTTTCACCTTTCGGATGATCTCCCAATCTGCCTTGCCGGAATAATACTGTTCTCTGGTCCGCCCGTGAACGGCAATGGCTGCTGCCCCCGACTCCTGTGCGATGTGTGCCATTTCCACTGCATTGATATGTTCCTCATCAAATCCCTTTCGGATTTTGACCGTTACCGGTTTTTGGATGGCACGGGCTGTTTTTTCAATGATCTCTCCTGCTAAGAGTGGATTTTTCATCAGGGCGGAGCCGTCTCCGTTGTTTACGATCTTAGGTACCGGACATCCCATGTTGATGTCTAAGATATCAAACGGCAGCTCCTCGATCCGTTTTGCCTGTTCGCTGATGATGTCTGGATCCGAACCAAATAATTGCAGGGACACCGGTCTTTCACGCTCATCGATCGTCAGAAGGAATTTCGTATTTTTGTTGTTATACATAATTCCCTTCGCGCTGACCATCTCCATGCAGAGCAGCCCTGCTCCCTGCTCTTTGCAAAGCAGACGAAATGGCAGGTCGGTTACTCCTGCCATCGGTCCTAAGATCAGATCATTCTCTAATTTTACATTTCCTATCTGTAATTCGGGCATATTTATGCTCTCCCAATTCCTGCACTTTTTACAAAATTCTGCTACTTCCGGTTCTGTTTTTCGTAGATCAGTCTCATTCCTGACAGTGTCAGATTCGGATCATAGACATCGATCGCATCTGTTTCCGGTGCGATAATGCTGCCGAGTCCTCCGGTTGCAACTACTTTGATCGGCTCATCCATGTTTGCTTCTTCTTTGATTTTCCGGATGATATACTCGGTCTGACCGATCTGTCCGTATACCAGTCCTGCCTGCATACTGCTGATCGTCTCTTTTGCAAGAATGCTTTCCGGCTTCTTAATTTCGATTTCCGGAAGTTTTGCGGCATCCTCCCATAACGCTTTTGCTGAGATGCGGATTCCCGGTGCCGTGATCCCCGCTAAAAATGCTCCGTCTTTATCAATCAGATCATAGGTTGTGGCTGTACCGAAGTCAATTACAATTACCGGTCCACCATAAATTCCACAGGCTCCTGCCGCATCCACGATACGATCGGCTCCGATCTGTCTCGGATTCTCCGTTACGACCTTAATACCGGTTTTGATACCTGCTTCCACCACGATCGGTACCAGATTAAAATATTTGATGATCGCACTTCCTAAAGAATGCATAACGTTCGGTACAACGGAAGAGATAATGACATCCTTGATGTCCTGAAAACGGATTCCGTTCTGTAACAGCATGCCGGAAAGATGAATCGCATATTCATCTGATGTTCTTGACTGCTTGGTGGTCAGGCGGAAGGTATTTACAATCTCCTTGCCTTTAAACACTCCCACTGTGATATTTGTATTTCCTACATCAATCGCTAATAACATGTTAGTCCTCCTTAAAATCTTCCCCTAAGAAAAATACCTTAAAATACATTTCTAACGATTCGAGTAATTCTCTTTTTTCTTTCTGTATCTGCTTGATCTTGAGAATACTTCCTATCTCGTCATATAACAGATCTCCTTCATCGGCATCGGTACGAAAATGCAGGTTTCCCTCTTCGTCAAATACCAGCTCTAAGGTTCCTCCCACATCCTCCGTGTAGAGTACACAAAGAATTTTCAGCTCATCCTGAATGCCCTGCGGCAGTCCCTCAAAATCTTCACTCAGATAAAATTTTTTATTATACGCACTTGCCCCGCAAAGTACGACTTCTTCCTGATACATAATAGGTTCTCCTTACACATAACCATAGAGTCCACGCACAGATACCTCGCCTGAAGAAACGAGCTTTCTCGCTTCCCATGTGTCCACGATCAGCTCTCCTTTTGGCGTAATTCCTCTTGCGGTTCCCTCATATGGGTCTTTCGGGTCTAATACCCGCACCTGTTTGTTCATGTTTGCCAGTTTTTGATCGTACTCACCGACCAGTCCCTGCATGTCCTCTGTTTTTAAATAAATATCATAATATTTTTCAAATTCTTCCCAGACAGCTTCTATGATCGCCGCACGGTTCTGTTTTTTTCCGCTCTCGATCCGAAGTGAGGTTGCGACCTCTCCGATTTCCTCCGGGAAAGATTCATTTTGCACATTGATGCCAATCCCGATAACGATATAATTAATGTAATCCATCTGGGTACTCATCTCTGTCAAAATTCCACAGACCTTTTTTCCATGGATGACAATATCATTCGGCCATTTGATCTTACACTCTAATCCGGTGGTTTTTTCTATTCCTCCCGCTACTGCCATGGCAGTGATCAGGGTCAGCATGGAAGCATGGTTCGGCTCTATCTCCGGTTTTAAAACGAGAGACATATAAATGGATACCCCCTTCTGGGACTCCCATACCCTGCCTCTTCTGCCCCGTCCGCCGGTCTGTTCATCCGCAACTACCAGTGTTCCGTGGACAGCACCATCCTCTGCAAGACGTTTTGCTCTGGTATTCGTCGAATCCGTACTGTCAAAATAGTGAATTTCCTCTCCGACCCACGTTGTTTTTCGATTGCTTTCTAATTCAGTCCTGCTCAAAATATCCGGGGATGAAACAATATGATATCCTTTATTTTGGACAGCCTCTATCTCATATCCTGCCTGTTTTAGCTGATTGATGGCTTTCCAGACGGCTGTTCTGGACACACCGAATTTTTCACATAATTCCTGTCCGGAAACATAGCCGTCAGCACTTCGCAGTGCCGCTAATATTTCTGATTTCACGGTTACTCTCCTAATGTCGCAAGCATCACTGCCTTGATCGTATGCATACGGTTCTCTGCTTCATCAAATACTACGGACTGTGGACTTTCAAATACTTCATCCGTTACTTCCATTTCACTGATACCGAATTTTTCATAAATTTCTTTTCCGATCTTTGTCTTAAGGTCGTGGAATGCCGGGAGACAATGCATGAATATCGCGCTGTCTTTTGCATTTGCCATTGCCTTTGCGTTCACCTGATATGGCATCAGTTCGCGGATACGCTCTTCCCAGACTTCGTCCGGCTCTCCCATGGATACCCAGACATCGGTATAGATTACGTCTGCATCTTTGGTTCCTGCTGCTACATCCTCTGTCAGCGTTACGCTGCCTCCTGTCTGTTTTGCAACTTCTACGCAATAGTCTACCAGTTCTTTTTCCGGGAAATAATTCTCAGAAGTACATGCTACAAAATGCATTCCCAGCTTTGCACAGGTTACCATCAGGGAATTTCCCATGTTATAACGTGCATCACCCATATAAACCAGCTTCACACCCTTTAATCTGCCTAAATGCTCACGGATGGTCAGCATATCTGCTAACATCTGTGTCGGATGAAATTCATTTGTCAGTCCGTTCCAGACCGGCACACCTGCATATTCCGCAAGCTCTTCTACGATGTCCTGTCCAAAACCACGATATTCGATTCCGTCAAACATTCTTCCAAGCACTCTTGCCGTATCAGCAATACTCTCTTTTTTTCCTATCTGGGAACCGGATGGGTCTAAGTATGTAACATGCATACCTAAGTCATGTGCTGCTACTTCAAAGGAGCAGCGGGTTCTGGTACTGGTTTTTTCAAAAATAAGTGCAATGTTCCTGCCGACCAAGCTGTCATGGCGAACACCCTGTTTCTTTTTTGCCTTTAAATCTGCTGCCAGATCGATCATATAAAGTATTTCTTCCGGTGTGAAATCCTTTAATTTTAAAAAATTACGTCCTTTTAAGTTCATGGTATTTCCTCCTCTTGTATTTCTTATACTCCACGAATATCAAAGGGGCTGTCAGATATAACCCAACAGCCCATAAGATTCTTTATGATACGCTCTCCTGTCGGATTGCTCTTCTACTCTGCATCAGATGCTACTTCGGTGACAGACTTCACCAGTCCGGCAATTCCCTGTATCTCCGATGGAATAATAATCTTGGTTGCCTTGCCGTCTGCTGCTTTTGCAAATGCTTCGAGGCTCTTTAACTGAAGTACGGCATCATCGGCTCCTGCTTCTTTGATAAATTTCAAACCATCTGCATTTGCCTGCTGGATTCGTAAGATTGCCTCTGCCTGACCTTCTGCCTCACGCACAGTTGCTTCTTTTTTCGCCTCTGCACGCAGGATCGCTGCCTGTTTCTCTGCCTCGGCATCGAGGATTGCCGACTCTTTCTTTCCCTGTGCTACAAGGATTGTTGCTGTCTTTTCTCCCTCTGCTCTGGTAACGGCTTCACGTCGTTCACGCTCTGCCTTCATCTGTTTTTCCATCGCATCCTGAATTGCCTGCGGTGGGATGATATTCTTTAATTCCACACGGTTCACTTTGATTCCCCATGGGTCTGTTGCCACATCTAAAGACGCACGCATCTTGGTATTGATTGTTTCTCTTGATGTCAGTGTCTCATCTAACTCTAAATCTCCGATGATGTTACGAAGTGTGGTCGCTGTCAGATTTTCAATCGCCATAATCGGGTTATCTACACCGTATACAAACAGCTTCGGGTCTGTAATCTGGAAAAATACGACCGTATCAATTCTCATCGTTACATTATCCTTTGTGATAACCGGCTGCGGTGCAAAATCCACCACCTGCTCTTTTAACAGCACTTTTTTTGCTACACGGTCTAAAATCGGGACTTTGAAATGGATTCCCACATTCCATGTTGTCAGATAGCCGCCAAGACGCTCAATAACCATTGCATACGCCTGTGGTACGATTCTTACAACGCAAAGTGCAAGAAGCACTAATATAATTACAAGTACAATAATAAATATCATAAATCCGCCCATATAGAACTCCTCCCTTGATATAAATATGTTCAATTCCTCTACATCTTACTATATTTTCCCTATGATTACAAGAAAAAAGACAATCATCTTTGATATAATCTCCAGATGATTGTCTTATTATACTTTTAGTAAAATGAATGATTTCCGATGACTAAGCCGCCTCTTCCGCTGCTTACCGGTGCGAAGGAAAGTGCTCCGCCTGTATTGTCCATGCCGCCGATCGCTGCCTGTGCTGCCTGCATACAGGAAGATTTTACTCCTGATGCTGCGGTTGCTGCGATCCGACCACTTACAGAAAACTGTCCTGCCTGATATACAACGCCGCTGATGCTGTTTGGATATCCACCGCTTCTGACGCGGTTCATGATGACTGCTCCGACTGCTACCTGACCTTCATATGGTTCATTTCCTGCTTCAAGCTGGATAGTTGCTGCTAAAATCGTTGTCTCATCATAGCTTGCGGCTGCCGGTGCATTCTGTGTCGCTGCCTGCGCCTGTGTTGCTGCTTCCTGAGCCCTCTTCGCTTCTTCCTCTGCTTTCTGCTTTGCAATGATTGCCTGCTCTTCTTCTACCGTGATTCCTGTTCCGGTTGCCAAAGATACTTCTACATACTGGCTGCTGACATATGCAACGCCATCGCCATGTGAAACTGCTACCCAGCCTTCCGGTGCTTCTACATCTTTTTTGACGGTAAGCACATCATCCTGTGCTGCTACATCACAGATCTGAGCTTCTTCGCTTGCTTCTGCTCTTAAACGAAGACCACCTTCTAAGACTTTTGCATTGGTTGTACAGTTCTCATTTGCATAATTATGTGCATCGTCTCCAAAGACACAAAATTCATTTTTTACATAGCCGCTGACATTTCCGGATGTAATCTTACTCCATTCCTCTCCACGCTCTGTAACTTCTGCCACATCGCCTTTGCGGAGCTTTCCGGCAAGTGCTGACTCTTCGTTTGCCTCTGTACGGACATTTAAAGATTCCTCCACGTTTGCCATCAGACGGTTCTGCCATTCATCCTGCGGCTCTTCTTCGGAAGCCTTCACAACTTCAACTTCTTTCTTTTCTATGGATGCCTGTTCATCCGCGTTCTGAAAACCTTCTGTTATTTTCAATGCCAGTCCTGCCGCAGTCTGGGTGGAGTTCTCACTCTCTGCCTCGATTGCTGTATTTTCCTGCTGTGGAGCTGCCATTGCAGTACACGTTCCGGCAGACATAATTGCTGCTGCTAACATTGCACTTCCAAACACTTTCTTTTTCAGTATCATATAATCCTCCGTAGCACACGATATTTGTTATCATAAATGTTACGCAATACCGTATGTTTTTATTCATATTTGTTACAAATGTTACGAATATATTACGGGATTATATCAGTGTTTTTTGTTTTTGTCAAGTTTTGGTTTTTACAGACGTTTTAATAAGGCTTCTCTTTCTTCCTCATAACCAGGTTTTCCAAGGAGTGCAAACATGTTTCTCTTATAGCTTTCCACACCCGGCTGGTTGAATGGATTTACGCCAAGGATGTAACCGCTCACACCGCATGCAAACTCGAAGAAATAGAACAACTGTCCTAAATGGAACTCGTCCATCTTCGGGATCTTGATCATCAGGTTCGGCACATTTCCATCTGTATGTGCGAGGATGGTTCCGTTCATGGCACTCTTGTTGACAAAATCCATGGTTTTTCCGGCAAGATAATTGAGTCCGTCTAAGTCCTCTGCCTCTTTTTCAATGGTGATCGTCTCACGGGCTTCTTCGACATTCATGACGGTCTCAAACATAATTCTTGCACCGTCCTGGATGAACTGTCCCATGGAGTGCAGATCGGTTGTAAAATCAACTGCTGCCGGGAAAATTCCCTTCTGGTCTTTTCCTTCGGATTCACCGTATAACTGTTTCCACCACTCACCAATGTAGTGTAATGCAGGCTCATAATTTGCAAGCACTTCCACGGATTTTCCTTTTCTGAGCAGAATGTTGCGGATTGCCGCATATTTCATCGCTTCATTATCCTCAAATTTTTCATTTAATGCCAGTTCTCTTCCGCTTGCCGCACCATCCATCAATGCTGTGATGTCTGCACCGCTGACTGCGATCGGAAGAAGTCCTACTGCGGTCAGTACGGAGAAACGTCCACCGACATCATCCGGCACTACGAAGCTCTCATAACCTTCTTTGGTTGCAAGGTCTTTTAATGCTCCTCTTGCCTTGTCTGTTGTCGCATAAATTCTCTTTGCTGCCTCTTCCTGTCCGTATTTGTCCTCTAACATTTTTTTGAAGATACGGAATGCAATTGCAGGCTCTGTAGTCGTTCCTGATTTAGAAATGACATTTACAGAGAAATCCCTGTCACCGATCACATCGATGACACCCTGCAGATATGTAGAGCTGATGCTGTTTCCGACGTAGTAAATTTCCGGTGTTCCGCGTTTTTCTTTCGGAAGACTGTTATAAAATCCATGTCTTAAAAATTCAATGGCTGCTCTTGCACCTAAGTAAGAACCGCCGATACCGATCACGATCAATACGTCGGAATCTTTTTTGATCTTTTCTGCCGCCTTCTCAATCCGTGAAAACTCTTCTTTGTCATAGTCTACCGGAAGGTCGATCCAGCCTAAGAAGTCGTTTCCCGCTCCGTTTTTAGATACCAATACATCCTTTGCCTGTTCCGTGAGTCTGCTCATATAACCGATCTCTTCTTCGCTGATAAAACCGGCTGTTTTTGAGTAATCAAATGTTATTTTTCCCATTGCCAACACTCCTTTGTATAATATACTTAAATTCTAGCAAACAGTCCCTTTATTTTCAAGAGAAATATTCCGTCAAAACGTCCTGTAAAAGCACTGCATCTTCGGCTTTTTTCGTGCTTTTTTCGCTCTTTCTTTCCACCGGTCGGATCTCCGGGATTTCCTCCTCTTCCTCTGCTTCTTCCTCCTCTAATATGTATTGGAAATAATCGTCTGCTTTTTGCAGCGTATCTGTCAGTTTTTTATTGATCTTTTTCGTCTGTCGTAAATTTGCAACCAGGATCAGAACCATGATCAGTAATAATGCCAAAATCCCGATCGGTGCGAAATGGATTACATTTGTAAGAATCGCTTCCTGCATAATTTACCTCTTTTCTTATTTTTTCTTTCTTCATTATAAGAAAAGAAACCTGCAATGAAAAGAGGACAAGCCCCACTTTTCATCGCAAGTTTCGCCATTTTTCCTACTTTTCCACCAGATATCCGGAAAAACAGTACGCAAACTCTTCATTTACATTGATAAAACGGTTATATGCACTCGACAGTGCAATATCCCGGATGACTTTGTCGCCGGTGTTTTTGTCACACGCACATATGTAATATTCTAAATCCGTACCCGTAAATACGGAGAGCAGTTTTTCATTCCAAAATGCCTCTTTTCCGCTGTTTGGAACAGAGATCCCACGCACCTGTTCTACCACGGAACCATACCTCGCGATCACATTTTTTAAACTGGTATTCAGGTTGACATTTCCAAGGTTCAGCAGTCCGACCCGGAGCATTTCATGCTTAGAATCCATGTGCTTTTTTAACATATCATAATCATTCCGGTAAAGGCATTTGAGCGCACAGGTCTCATACTCTTCTTTTATCCGGATGTTACAATGCTGTTCCCTGGTAAAAACTTTGGTGGTGAACATACATTCCATTTCCCTGTTTCTTGCATACTGCGGCCCTGTAAACATCGTTATGGTGTCTAATTCTAATTTCACCCCGGTATTCATCTGCATTTCCACGCCATAAGTACCAAAATAATACAGCCACTGATTTTCTACGATGTATCCCGCATAATAGACCGGAATGAACACTCCTTCCATTTCCGTGACCATTTCCTGTATCCGCCTGTCTACTCTTTCAAAATAATGACCCTCTAACAAATTATCCTGTTCTCTTGGTAACATCGGACCATTGCCATAGAGCAGATAAATATTTTCTACTCCCTGCTCCTTTAAATAGGAATATGGTGCACCTAAAAATCTTTGTAATTCCCGGTCTGTCTTCCCATTCTTTTCTATATATGTCATCATACTCAGCCGGATCATCGGCGGTATATAAGGAAGGACTACGGTTCTTACACCCTGCTCCTGCAATATTTCTAACAGACGGCAGATATATGGAACGGTATATGCACCGAGAACAAAGATGTCTAAGATTGTCTCCGGTGCTTTTCTCCCCCATTTTTTCTCCTGATCCCTCGCTATCCTGGGTATGCCCGCATATTCGCCTGCTGCATAGAGATATGTCGTTTTCTTATCTACTCTTCTGTCCCAGATACATCCTGACTGAAGAATTCCATCTTGTGTATTTTCATATTGATATCTAAAATATCTCGCTTCCATAAGAATATTGTAAGTTTCTGCCTGTGTTTTTACAAGAAAAACATTTATATTTTAACGTTATTATGATAAGATAGGAACAGTAACCGTCATATTTATGCCGGAAAGAGGTGTTTCATGAAAATTAATATTTACTACGGAGGACGCGGACTTTTAGATGACCCGACTCTGTATGTTTTAAAAAAGATGCAGAACGTTTTTACGGAGCTGCGTGTCACTGTGGAGCGCTACAATATTTTTGAATATAAAAATAGTATCTCTACTCTTCCACAGACAATGAAGGATGCTGATGGTATTATCCTTGCAACTACTGTAGAATGGCTGGGTATCGGTGGATTTATGTATCAGTTCCTAGATGCCTGCTGGCTCTATGGTGATAAGGAAAAGATTCAGTCTCTCTATATGCAGCCCGTCGTTATGTCAACCACTTATGGAGAACGCGAGGGCATGACTTCCTTAGAAAACGCATGGGAGATGCTCGGTGGTCTTCCTTGCAACGGATTCTGCGGATATGTCGAAGATATGGTCGCTTTTGAAATGAACAAAGATTATTCTCTGATCATCGAGAAAAAAGCGGAAAATCTTTATCGTACGATTTCCCAGAAACAAAAAGGACTTCCTACCAGTAATCAGGCTGTAAAACAATCCGTTCTGCGTACACAGGCTTTAGAACTGACTCCACAGGAGAGCGAACAGCTTTCTAAGTATGTTTCCGATGATTCCTATGTGAAACAGCAGAAGGAAGATATCCAGGAGCTTGCCAGCATGTTTAAGGATTTACTGGATCAGTCCGACTCAGAGGAAGGTCCATCCTATATTCTGGATCTTGAATCTCATTTTGTACCGCAGAATGATTTTTCCGCTAATTATCTCTTTATGATCGAGGGACAAAAGAAACCACTCGTCATTGAGGTTTCCGGAGATTCCTTAAACTGCTATTATGGACAGCAGGAAGCAATTGATATTTATGCAAAAATGACTGCTTCCGTGATGGAGCGGATCATTTCCGGACAGATGACCTTCCAGCGTGCATTTATGACCGGAGAGATGACTGCTAAAGGTAATTTTAAAACACTGCGTATGTTAGACCATATTTTTATTTTTGAGTAATACAAGGAGTGATAAACATGAAAAAAGATGATTGTATTTTTTGTAAAATAGCTGCAGGCGAGATTCCTTCAAGAAAAATCTATGAAGATAAAGACCTGATTGCCATTATGGATCTGAATCCGACCTCTAAAGGACATTCTTTGATCATTCCAAAGGAGCACTGCACAAATATCTATGATATTGATGAAGATATTGCCGCAAAAGTCATGAAAACTGCAAAAAAACTTGCAACGAAGATGACAGTTGCGTTGAACTGCGACGGCTTTAACCTGTTACAGAATAATGGGGAAACTGCCGGACAGACAATGTTCCATTTCCATATGCATCTGATCCCACGTTATAAGGATGCCGATAACAATATGTTAAAATTTACTTCTGTTTCTTTCAGTGATGAAGAAATGGACGCGATCCGCGATCAGATCATAAAAGATTAAGTGGATTTGCGAATTTTTTGAATTATATAATAGATGATATTGTGTGAAAAGTTTCTTTTGATTGTCACAAAAGAGACTTTTCACATTTTTTATTATTTGCCGGCTTCACTCTCAATAAGCTGTAAGATCGTCTCGACAGAATCCATCTGATTGCTCTTCTCCATTGCCTGTCGATAATCTTCCCTGTTTGCATAGACTTTCCGGATTGCCTCAAGCAGAATATCCACTGTCAGTGTCTCTTCCTCTATTACATAGCTGAAGCCCTGTTTTTCAAAGGAGCGGGCATTTAAGATCTGGTCTCCGCGGCTTGCTGCTGCTGACAGCGGGATCAGGATATTTGGCTTATGTAATGCCAAAAGTTCGCAGATCGCATTCGCTCCTGCTCTCGATACTACGATATCTGCAAGTGCAAATAAATCTTTTAACTCATCTTTGATATATTCATACTGTGCATAACCCTTTGTCTGTGCCAAGCTGCTGTCCAAATTGCCTTTTCCGCACAGATGGATCACCTGATATTCCTTTAATAACTGTGGCAGTGCTTCGCGTACCACCTGATTGATAAATACGGAACCGATGCTGCCGCCAATCACCAGCATGACCGGTTTTCCTTTTTCAAATCCACAGAATTCCAGTGCCTTTTCCCTGCTGCCCTGTAACAATTCGCTGCGGATCGGAGAACCTGTTAAAATTGCTTTTCCTTTTGGCAGATATTGCAGTGTCTCCGGGAAATTACAGCACACTTTTGTTGCCGATGGTATCGCCAGTTTGTTCGCAAGTCCCGGTGTAATGTCTGATTCATGGATAATTACCGGTATTCTGCGGTGTTTTGCCGCTAATACTACTGGAACAGAGACAAATCCGCCTTTAGAAAAGACGATATCCGGTTTCAATTTTCCCAACAGTCTGACTGCCTGATGATAACCCTTTAGAACTTTAAACGGATCTGTAAAGTTCTTTACATCAAAATATCTTCTGAGTTTACCGGAAGATATTCCATGATATGGAATATGATAGGATTCGATCAATCTCTTCTCGATCCCTTCATAAGAACCAATGTAATCTATCTGATAACCTAATTTTTGCAAACCCGGAAGAAGTGCGATATTTGGTGTTACATGTCCCGCTGTTCCTCCGCCCGTCAGTACAATTTTCTTCATTCTCGTTTCCTCTCGCTACTATCTGTTTTCTACTTTATTTATATTATACTGTTATTGCAAAAAGTCAAGAATCTATACGATATATCTGCAAAGGTAATCCTGTCGCCTTCTTCTAATCTGCGAACCTCTTTATAGATCAGGATTTCACCATTCACAAGTGTTCCATTTGCCGAATTCATATCTTCTATATAATAAGTATTTTCTGCTCTTGTAATTTTCGCCTGTATTTCTCCTGCTGCTCTTGATTTCAGTACTCCATCGACTGCTGATGCATCCGTTCCGATCAGAAAAATATCTTTATCTACTACAAAATCCCGTTCTTCTCCTCCGCCAAGGTAGATCAGTCTGGCACCGGTTACGGCTTCTTCTCTCTGCCGTGACAGATATACTCTATCCTGTTTCATTGGATATGCCGGATCTTTTTCTGACGCACCCATTTTTCTATGCTCTGATAGATGGACCTTATTACGTTCCGGCGAAGATTCTTTTTGCTTCTTCTTAATAAAGGGAACCGGAATTGCCGGCATGGAAAGTTCCTTTTTCTTTCTATTTAATTTGTCCAGATGCAGTGAGGATATTCCTTTTTCTAAAGCCTGTAATATTAATTTTTTTAATGACATTATTTTATCGCTTTTTTTCGGATTTTGAGGATTTACAGCTGCCGGCTCTATCCCTGCTGTTTCGTTTTTCACTTCTTTGTATTCCTGCCACATTTCCCAGTCGTTTTCCTCTTCTGTCGCAAAAAATAATTCCTGCAACTTTAACAGACTGTAGTTCTCTTCACGGGTTTTTTCATATATTGCATATACTTTTTCTGTATCCTCACGATTTTCATGGTCTAATTGCGGCAGCATATTCTCGATCAAATTTGCAAACTCTTCCCTGAGTTCTCCTTCTTTATTCGGATAGTAACAGAAATAGAACTGTTCTTCTCTGCTATCCATAAAGATCATATCTTCTTTTAACAGGATTTTCTCTTCTTTGAGCAGATAATGCTCCATTTCCCGGCACAGATGTATAAGGTTTTCAAGAATCTTTTTGATCATCACAAGATTTAACGCATTATTTTCAAGATAACACTCCAGCGACTTTTTTCCTGTAATATCGTAACAAAACCGGATTTCTCCTGTTTCCTGTACATCCTGCACCGGCAGCAATCCCATGACTGCATTGTGTTTTAACATTCTTAATTCATAGCTCTCTTCTTCCACATAACCTGTCACCAGCATAAAACTCCGGTTCCACGTTCTTCTATACTCTATTTCCATATATTTTCCCCTGCTTCTTCTAACATTTCGCTTCTTTTAAAAATATCTGCACCCGATAATTCCTGTAATCGTGCAGAGTAAACCGATGCCTTTTGAACTTCCTGACATAAGGAGATCCCGAGTGCAAATCCCTGAAAGATAAAAAACAGTACCAATGGCATAACCATGGATGCTTCTACCGTATAGCTCGCTTTTAAAGATTTTTTCATATGATCTGTCCTCCCAAATATAACACATAGGCGGATAATACAAATGGTACAAACGGAATTTCTGATTTTGCACTTTTTTTCCGCACTAATATTTGTATTATGGCAAAAACAAACGCCAGTACAAGGCTTGTCATCAACAGGGAGCAATTATCCCATCCTCCCAGATAAATACCGGTAACCAGAAAGAGCAGCCCATCACCATAACCTAATGATTCACCTGTCATCTTAGCAATTCCGAGCAATCCCACTCCCAACAGCATACCTCCACAGATTTCCGGTATGGTCAAAGCCCTTGTCACTGTCTGATATATTGCTCCTATTACCGAAAATGCCAATAACGGCAGAATATCAATCCTCTTTTTCCTGACATCCTCTATTGAAAACAGCAGTAACATCATAAAAATTATACTTTTCTTTAACATTTCTCCTGACTATTTCCTATACTTTTATTTTTACATGAATTTTTATGTACATTTCTTACATGGATGACGTTTACCAACCTTGTCCATGGAAATTACATACACCGTTCGCTTTAATCCCCGACATTCCAAACTCACATGATAACAGGTTCCGTAATCTGTAATGTAACAGGTTTTTCCACTCTTCTTTTTGCAACAACTTCCACACCGCACATATTTGCTTCCATTTTTATTTCTTGAACTTTCTACTTCCTCTAATGACACTGTACGGATACTCAGATCCAGATAGGCACAATCCCTGCTGCCATGATAGGCCTTTCCGGTCTTTGTTACATAGACAAGCTTCTCTTTTCCTGCATCATCCTCCTGCGGAATATACCCTGTCCACTTCCTTGCGGATACCTCCTGTTCCGCCGGATATCTCAACGTTCCAAAGAATCCTACCGGTATTGTCATCCGGTAACTGGCGTGCAGTATCAGTTCACTTCCTTCATAATTGGATTTGCTAAAAGAAATCCCCGCTTTTCCCCCATCAATATATTCAAATGGTACGTTTTCTTCTTTTGCACTTTTTAAAAAATGCAACTGTACCTTTGCCGGATGTACAATATCGGAGCTTTCACTCACACATGCTGCTTCTACCCTTGCTGTATACATCATTGCCTGCTCCATAGTGATCTCTGTCTGCATGATCCGAAAATAAAACAGCAGAAAAACCATAAAGCCAATAAACAACGGAAGTGCAACGGCTGCTTCCACCGTCAGGGATGCACGATAGAAAGTGCGTGGATATGTCTCTGTCAAACGGAGGATTTTTCTATTTCTTTTTCTTCTTGAGAGAGCTTTATTCACTACTTTTCCAAATAAATAATATTTACATTTAATTTTTGTAAACAGAGACATATCCACGCACCTCCTATCCATTTTTTCTAAAAATATGTATATTGATTGCACCTGTCTATCTGGAAAGTCTCCATTCCAAGCCTTTGGATCGTGATCATATTCCAGAATAACGGCTCTGCTTCGTAACTTACCCTGCTCTCACATCCGGTCATCATATGATCCATCTGTATGCTCTTTCCATACATTGCGTTTGTATTTACCTCAATGATATCCATGGAACGGTAATTTACTGCACTATCTTTTTTCATACAGATTAAAAATTGCAGGTATTTCAAATAATCCCAGCCATTCTCACAGTCTTTTGCCATCGCAAATCCATCTACTGCTTCCCCTGTCTGATTGATACCGGTTGTCCACTGTTCTGCATTTTTTATCCACGCAATTCTTCTGCCTTCTAACAATGCCCGTACATCCAGTATACTTTCAGAATATGCCCATGCAGCTAAGATTCCCCATTTGGTAGCATCCACAACTGGCGGATTCATACTCCAGCCCATCAATGCAACTGCCAGCTCTTCTGCCTCGATACACTTCTGCTGATCCTGTATCAGATATCCCATATTTGCTATTTCTCTAATCATTATTAAACTTTTCACGGTTTCCTTTAGATTATCACGGTCCGAAGACTCTCCATTTAAAATATATTCCCACTCATAGTCTAATGCATGATTGGATGAAATCTGTCGGTAAGAGCCCATATGGGTTTCTAAATACTTTACAAACCACAATTCTTCTAATATTGCTCCTTGTACCGGAAGATTTCCGGTTTCTTTCTGTCGATGCTCTAATGTATGTTCTAATGCTATTGCTTTGTTAGACAGCTGGCTCTCATCCCTTACCACCAGTGATAAAACAGCACTCTTTTTCCACTGATTTGCATCCTCAATGGGGTTCTTTACCTCTTCTTGTGGTTTCTGAGCGGAAATATCCCCCACTTTTTCTTCTGTATTTTCTGTGTTTTTCGCCTGCTCCACTTCCTCTATTGTTTTGTTTGCCTCTTCTAAACGTTCTTCTACCGTTCCATTTTCCTGCTCTAAGCTTTCTTTTTGCTGTATCTCCTCTGCAAAATCATCCACTTCCTGTACCAGTGCTTCTCTTTTTGCTGTCCGGGCTGCAAGATGACGAAATACATTTCCTCCGTCATCTGTTAGCAGCTGATATCCGGTCATTTTGCACTCTGTCAGATTGATCCCGTAAAGTTCTTTTTCTGACTGCTTTAAATTATTAAGATTTTTTTCCTGTAAACGCTTTTCCACATTTTCTATGGCAAAATTCCCACTGCCATACGCACAATCTAACATTAACAGCCCATAATTCTCATAGATTTCTTTCTGATATTCTGCAAAGACAGATTCTAAGGCAGCATCACTGACAATATCCGCTTTTGTACCAAGCCCCCTGATTCGTGCCGTTTCTAACAGTGCAAAGAAAAAAGATGCACTCAGCAATAATAACAGGATAAGGAATACCGTGATACTTGCCTTCTTGTTATATCTCTTTTGCATTTTCTGAAAGTGCTGTAAACAACTCACCAACAAGCGTCGTAAGCTGACTCTTGAAAATTGTTACCAGGGCAATTAGCACGACTAAGATTAAGATCATCTCTACCGTACCAATTCCATCTTCTTCTAAAAATAAATCTTTCAATCCTTTTTTCATAGATATTCTCCTTTACTTCTGTAAATTTTTCTAAAACTTTATCAACGCCGGAACAATGATAAGTGCCACGATCATGCAGAGCATCAGCATCATCGGTAATAATAATTTTGTTCCTGCTTCTTCTCCTAACCGTTTTGCCAGATTCCTCCGCTGTTCCATTGCCAGCTCTGCCTCCTTAGATAGCAATTCGCTAAGTTCCGAGCTTCCTTTTCGCAGATTTTGTGTTAACAGGGATGCCAGTTTTTTGTATTGCCAGAACCCACAACGCTTTCCAAAATTCTCATATGCTTTCCTTTCCCCGACACCGTCCTGCATCTCGTTCCATGTGTAGCACAGCTCTTCATATGCTGCATTCTTTGCCATACCCTCTTTCTTGTAGCGGTTTGCCATTCTCCCCCATGCCTTGGATACCGGCATCCCAGCTCCAATCAGCAAAGCCAAGGTGGTAACCAATTGTGGGTAATATAATAGCAGTTCCTCTTCCCGCTTTTTCTTTTTCTTTCGTTCTTCTTCTATTCCACGAAATTTTAAGAGTATTCCTGTGACAGCTCCGAGCAGCAGCAATATTCCTACCGTATGCGAACTCTTTGCCTTCCATTGAATTTCTTTTTTTCCGAGTTTTTTCGGAAGAATAAAATTCTTTTTTGTTTTGTCCTTCCGGTTTTGCTTTTCCAATGCTGTCTCTATCTGTTCTCTGACACTCAAATCCGGAGAAAATGCATGAAATCCAAAACAATATTCTTCTTTCTCTTCTCCACAGCTTAATACCACACAGGCTTCTATCAACACACCTTTTTTTGGCAGTTCTTTTTTTACAAACTCTCCTTCTGCGTTAATAACCTCGTAGGAGTCCAGTCTCCACTCTGCCTCTACATTTCCATTTTGATAAGAGCTTTTCATAACAACCGGCTTTTTAATGCAATTTATGGATTGATTGTTTCCTATAAAGGTTTCATCAATTTCTTTTCTGGCTGCCTTTAACTCGTTTTTTGCCTCTTTTTTGGTAAATTGGCGCTCCGCAATCTCTACATTGACATCATAGGATTTTCCGTCAACAATGGCTTCTAAAGATTCCTGACGGTTTCCTTCTCCGGGTTCTTTTCTTTGCAAAAATTCCTGATTGAAAGACTCCGTGGTCTGCTGCTTAACGATGAGTAGTGCAAACAGGAGGGCAACTGCTGCTAAAATCTTTTTCCTATTTGTTTTTTCAATTCCTTTTTCAGACTTCAATTCTTCCCATCCTTTCTGAAAGCAGGACAGATGCGATATATCCCAGCAGACAGATTGTCATGAAGATAACCCCCAACACATTGTGATACAGTACATTCAGATACCCCGGCGAGGTAATATCAAGATAGAAAAGCAAAAACAGCGGCATAACATTCATCACTTTTTGTTCTAATTTCTTCTGCGCAATCATGGTCTGTATCTCTTCTTCTATCTGAATTTTACTGCTGATATTCCTTACCGTATTCTGTATAATTCCAACGAGATTTCCACCGCTTCGTTTTGCAAAAGAAAGAACCTCGGAAAAATTCTGTATTTCCTCTACTCCACACCTCTGTGCAAATTCTTCAAACACGATTTCTAACGGCTGGTTCATACAGACTTTACGATTGATGATTTCTAATTCTGTCTGCATCAGTCCGCCCTCTCCGTGTAATTCCTTCAGCTCTTTTCCTGCATCTAAAAATGCATTCTCCAGTGCATATCCGGCAAGCAGATTTCCTTCAATGATTTCCATACAATCCTTAAATTCCCGCAGTAATCGGCGTTTTCTTTCCTCCTGCTCTTTTTTTACACAGTATTTCCGATAGAAGTAATACACAGGAAAAAACAGTAATAGTGCCACTGCACTTTTGTAAAACAATTTTGCTATCAGAGCCGTAATGCCTGCTGCGATGAGGATTTTCCGATACCTGCCCACTCTAATTTTCGCGTATTCTTTAATCTCTCCCTGCTTTTCCATTCCCCAATAACCCTTCCTCCTTTTTCACCCTTTTCCTGAAATTCCCACAATGGATATAGTTCTATCCTGCCATCCGTATATGCTCCAACTTCCATAATATTCAAAAGCTTTCTGGAACCGTCCCGCATTCGTCCTACATGGACTAAAATGTCCACACCGGAGGCAATCTGTCCCCGAATTGCCGATAGTGGAAGCTCCATTCCCATCAGTACCATGGTTTCTAAACGGTGCAGCATATCCTCACAGGAATTTGCATGCCCGGTGCTGAGACTTCCGTCATGTCCGGTATTCATTGCCTGCAACATATCTAAGGCTTCTGCTCCACGACATTCTCCGACAATAATGCGGTCAGGGCGCATTCGTAATGCTGCCCGGATTAAATCCCGGATCGTAATTTCTTCCATTCCCTTTACGTTGGCACACCTCGTCTCTAAACGTATCAGATTCGCTATTCCATGAAGCTGCAACTCTGCCGAATCTTCAATGGTAATGATTCGCTCCCCTGTCGGAATACAACCGGAAAGTGCATTTAAGAACGTTGTCTTACCTGAACCTGTTCCCCCGGAAATAAAAATGTTATATCCTGCCCTGACCAGCATATCTAAGAACCTAGCTGCTTCTTCACTGAGTGTCTGTAATTCTATCAGCCGTTTCATGGTCATCGGTTCTTTCGGAAACTTTCGGATAGTGATACAGGAACCGTCTATTGCAGTCGGCTCTAATACGATATGGACTCTGGAACCATCCTCCAATCGGGCATCCGCAATCGGCATTGCTTCATTTACCACACGGTTATTCTTTCCTACCATCTTCTGTATGACATCCTCCAGTTTTTCTCTTCCCGCAAACTGCTTGTCCCATGTATATAATCGTCCGGCTTTTTCATAAAAAATCTTCTGATAGCCATTGACCATAATTTCGGTTACGGATTCATCCTGCAACAACTCCTCTAAAACATCCAGCTTTCTAAGGGAACAAAAAATTTCCTGAACATATCTCTGCTCTTCTTCTAAGGAAATCAAATGGCATTTTCCATGCTCCCACACCTTTTCCTCTATTTTTTCCCTTAACCGGGCATCATCATTCTCTTCACTTAAATCCATATCTTCCAGTACACGTTTTTGTATCTGTTCCATGTTATCAAGATGCATATTTTCCTCCTAATAAACGGCGTACACAGTTTCCTACTTCACCCATGTAGAATTCCTCTACCTGTATCGTTCCGTCTTCCCGCCACGCCTGTCCTCCCGGCAGGAATACTTCTTCCATTCTTCCTGTTAAACCTTCCTTAAACTTTTCCAAAAGTTCTTTTAATTCTTCTATTCCGGGATCTTTACTTGTCCGATTTTCCTTTAAGATCCAGATTTTCTGACACAGATCCAGCACTTCAAAAAATCCGCTCATCACACATCCCAGATCCAAAAGTAAGACTTCAAAATCCGTCTTTTCTAAAAGAAGTTCTAAGAAATGCCTTACCTCGCCCTTTTTCCACTCCATGTAATGCTCCGGATTTGCCGGCGGTGGAATGACCTGATAGCTTCCCAGTGGATAAATACTACTCTTTAATTTTGCTAAGAGTTCTTCCTCGCCTTCCCTTAACAGATAAAATAACTCTCCCATATCCATATCCGGCTCTAAGCCCATGCTTTTGCAAAACCCGCTGCACACGCTAAAATTCAAATACAATAATTTTTTTCCTGCCGACAACTGTTCTGCCGCTGTCAGTGCAAATGGTGTCCGAAGCCGATGATTCCAGGGAGAATACACGGCAAATATCTGCTTCTCACCTCTCCAGATACTCTTTGTATCCATGCTCCCTGCCACTTTTCCAATCCCGGCATGTATTTCCCGCAGTATCCGGTCTGCCGGCTGGTACTTAAAGAGTACCCGCATATTTTCCTGTTCCGTGGAAATTTCTCCATTGCTTAAGCAGATGGCTTTTTGGGCCCTGCCTGCTTCTTCTTTGTTTTGAAAAAAGGTCTCCTCATACAGCAACAGATCAAAGTTTTCGTCATTTTTCCGGTAAAGACTTTCATCAGAAAATCCAGTCACCTCAAAGCTGTCTTTTTCTTTCGCTGCAATATAATTTACAAGCTGTCTTGTGTATTCTACATCCTGATCACAGATTGCGATCTTTTGTTTTTTCATCTCACCACCCCCAGATAATAGAGATATCCTGCCAGAATCGGCACAGAAAAATGAATCGTATGTGCATCCTTCACATAGTTTTTGAATAGTAATTTGAACAGTCCCATTGCTGCTCCTGCAAGAAAGGCAGCTTCCACGCAGACCCACCACGTTTTTAATGTCAAAAATCCTGCTATTACGGAAAAAAGTTTGATATCGCCGGCACCTAAAGCGCCTATGCGAAATATCGGATAAAATAAGAATATCGGTATTGATATTTGAATGAACCATAAGGGAATGAACGAAATTCCCTTTTCATAGATTTGAATCAGAAATCCTGTCGCCAGTCCTGCTAAAATCAGCTTATTTCTGATCTTTTCAGTACGGACATCGGAGCATACTGCCAGAATTAAAATCCCCAGCAATATAATATATTTTACTTTCCTAAGCCATCCCTCCTTTGTGTAGTTGCATTTTAGCCTATTCCATACAGACTGTCCATTGTATAGTTTTTACAAATATTTTTTGCCATTTTCCACAAAAATTCTGTGAATCCTTTGTTTTTCAACATTTTTGATGTCAAAAAAAGAATTTCTAAATATTGTATATTTTGGATTTTTCTTGATTATACTTTATAAAAAGGATTAGGGTGTCAAAGGGCGGCTTACAACTTAGTGGCTGGCAACTTGCACAAAACTGAGACTGCTTTTGTGACTTTGGGAGAAAATTAGTAAATCTTAGTCTGGCTGTTCATGTATAGTGTTTTGCTGCCATGGACGGGGCGTTTAAGACGTACACGTCACTCCATCGCAGCCTGACTCAGGCAGACTTAGATTTTCTTATTTTCGTACAACAGAACAAAATAGACTCGGCTTTGTGCAATTTGCCAATCAAAAAACTTGAAACCGCCTTTTGACACCCGAATCCTATAGCGTAAAAAGGACGGTACACAAAAAGATTTCTTCTTCTCATCTACCGTCCCTGGCTTCTCAATAAATCGTTGTTATCTTATTTATCGGATGGTTGTTCGTTTTCCTTAGTTCAACTTTCTTTCAACTTAACTTTTCAGCTTTTTTCTATTGCGAAAATATTTTGTACATGCTATATTTTTTATATGGTCCTGGTCTGACCAATCGATACAAAAGAGGTGTCTTATGAAATTTGGAGAAATCATCGCTCCTTCCATTAAGGAGCTTTTTATACAAAAAATTGAAGGAATGATCCTCTCCGGTGCCTTAAAACCCGGAGAACGACTGCCTACCGAACGCGAGCTTGCAGATGAAATGAACATCAGCAAAACGATTGTTCACGAGGGTATCCGTGAACTTTCCCGTCTTGGTTTTTTAGACGTGGTCAGCCGAAAAGGTGTTACGGTGGCTGACTATGCACAAAACGGCAACCTCGACACACTGATGGCTATTATGAAATATAATGGTGGCTATCTGAATCCACAGACTGCAAAAAGTCTTTTAGATGTACGCGCTTTTTTGGAATGTCCGGCTCTGGAAGCATTAGCCGCACACCATACTAAAGAGGATATTGCAAAGTTAGAGCAGCTTTTAGCAGAAACCTACAAGGCAAAGGGGGATGGCATCCATGCCCTTTCACAGGCGATGTTCCTCTTTCACCGCACGATCATTTTTTTAAGTGGAAATACGATTACACCGCTGATCCTCAATGCTTTTTTAGTGGCAGGACTTTCCTTCTGGGAGGATTATATCCTGACCGTCGGAGAAGATGCCTCGCTCGAACGGTTAGAAATCTTTTTAGATTATATTCGAAACGGAAAGGGCAAGGAGCTGGCTGATCTGCAAAGAGAATGGTTAGAGGCTTATAAACGGCAAAAATATATGGCAGACTAGGATTTGTCCTTGTCTGCCTGATTCTTATGTTTTTATATCTAAATGTTCCTATATTTATCACGGATTATTTTGTTTTTGAGATTACCTTTTTAATTCCTAAGCATCCTTCTAACTGCAACAAAAGTCAGATTGTACAATGAACTGTATGTATAATCCACTCCCGCCAGTTTCATTGCCTCTTTCTGTTTCTTTGTCACAACGGTATACGGATATATTCCAAACATAAACAGGAAAAAAGAATATACAAATTCCTGCCTTTTTTCAAAATCCATATCTTTGCGGAACTTTTCTAACATTGCCATAATGGTTTTCATTGCATTGCCATATGAGACTTTAAACTCTACCAGCAGCTCCATTCTGCTGTTTTCTTCCAGATCATAATGGTTCATGGACATGATCTCCAAAAGCTGCCTGCGATCATCTAACGTTCGTGCAAGAACATCTGCTATCTCATCATCTGTCATGGTTTCTTTTCGATTTCTTTTAAAGTGATGTCCTTAAAACTCATCGTCTGATAAAGTCCTTGCAAACAATGGAATTTCATTCCACTTTTTTTGAAAAGGGCCAGTTCCATCGGCATGTTCATGATGATACAAAATCACATTTGACACATCTGTTTTAAATGGAATTTTAGTAATATTTTTTTCACCATAAATACAATGAAGATTTGTTTTTTTCTCGGATAAATCTTTTTTACAATTAATGACGGAATCCTTTTTCAGTTCTTCCGAAATATATTGTGTCAAAGCATTATCATGCAGTAAAGCACACATGGCTAAATCTTGTAATTCATCACCTTCAATTTTCCAATATTCAGCCATGCATATACTTATATAAGCCACTCTTTTTCCATGTTTGTTTTTGATATTTACCAACTCTGCTTCTATACAGTCCAAAGCATAAGAACAGGCTCCTGCAAGTCCGATGATATCTATACTTAGTTCTTCTTTCATTGGTATAATCCTATCATAATACATTTATGCTTCTGAGAACTGGTCTTTTCCAACAGAGCATAACGGACATTCAAAATCTTCTGGAATATCCTCCCACTTTGTACCAGGTGCAATACCACCTTCTGGATAGCCCTTCTCCTCATCGTATTCCCATCCGCAAACATCACATACGTATTTCATTCGTTGTTCCTCCTTGTAAATATATTAATACACAGCCTATATTACTGTTATATTTGTGTTGTTCTGTAACCTTAATATGTATAAATGCTTTTAGCATTTCCATAATCCATGCAGGTTACAATATGCATATACTTCTTCTACCTGTTCACCATCGCAAAGACAAAAATCTGCTACCGGCTCCTGCCCTGGATTTAACTGTTTTCTGTATATTCCCTGGTTTGTATTTAATGTAATCCACTCAATGAAATGCTCTTCAAGCATTGGATGTTTTGTCTCTCCGACCACGACATGAACATGACTGCCTTCTATCGTATATACAGGTACATGCTTCTCGACAGCAGCATCTGTCACTCCGGCTTTTAATTCCTGCATAGGTTCTCCGCAACAAATTACAGGTACACCCTTATCCTTTACCTTTTCAACAATGTTTCCACAATGCTTACAAATATAATACCTTACTTCCATGCCTTTTTCTCCTTCCATGTGTAAAATTTATAATTCAATTGTCTCCATAATCTTTTTCAATGAATCTGCAGATTCCTTAAGCTTTAACGCTTCCTCGCCACTTAAATTAATAGGTATATCAGACTCAATACCATCTGCACCTACAATAGCTGGCATACTTAACGATACTCCGTCAATATCATATACTCCATGAATCATGTGTGATACAGGAAGTATTGATTTTTCATCTCTCATAATCACTTCGCAGATTCTTTTTACAGACATTGCAATTCCATAATATGTAGCGTGCTTTTTGTTTATAATCTCATAAGCACTGTTCTTGACTGCTGTAGCTATTTCTGCCGTGTTTTCCTTGTGCTTGTAATGTCCACGCATTTCACACATTTCACTTAATGGAACACCAGATACATTGGCTGATGACCATACTACTACTTCGCTGTCTCCATGCTCACCTACTATAAATGCATGAACACTCCTGCTGTCCACAGATAAATGCTCACCAAGCTTATATCTTAATCTGGCACTATCTAACACAGTACCCGATCCAATAACCCTGTTTTCTGGAAGTCCTGATAACTTTATGGCTACCTGAGTCAGGATATCTACCGGATTCGCAACTACAAGCATGATACCCGCAAAATTTCTCTTTGCTATTTCAGGAATGATTGACTTAAATATTGCTACATTTTTATTTACGAGATCAAGCCTTGTCTCTCCCGGTTTCTGTCCCGCTCCGGCAGATATGACAACAATTGCAGCATCAGCCACATCATCATAATCTCCGGCATATATTTTCATCGGACTCGCAAATGGAATACCATGACTGATATCCATCGCTTCTCCTTCTGCCTTGTTCTTATCTGCATCGATAAGGACAATCTCTGTAAACAAGCCACTCTGCATCAGAGCAAATACCGATGCAGAACCAACAAAGCCACAGCCTATCATTACTGCTTTTTTTGAATTAATAACTTTCATCTTCGTAATAATCTCATCTCCTTAATCAATATAAACAGTCCCTAACTCAACTTATACATTGCTTTCCTATCCATGCTGTTCCTCCTTTACCTTCTCCCTGCATTTCGGGCAAATGCCTTTAAATGAAATATCATAATCCACAAATTCAATTCCATGAGTGTTATGAATTCTTTCCAGCAAATCCGGTATTTGATCCATATCCACATCAAAAATTTCACCGCACTTTATACATCTTACATGGTAGTGATTTTTCAAGGTAAAATCAAATCGGTTCGGTCCATCCGGGACTTCAACCTTTCTTATAGCTCCTTCTTCTGCCAATATGTCAAGGTTTCTATATACGGTTCCTTTTCCGATTGTAGGATATCTTTCCTTTATGAATTCATATACTTCATTTGCTGTAACATGCCTTTTCATCTCATATACAGCATGTCGTATCAGATCCTTTTGAATAGTATTTCTTCTACTTGTCATTCGCTCTCCTTATTGGGATTCGTTCTTAATAAAGATTATATTTCGTTAGTGTTGTGTTGTCAAGATAAAATAGTAATAATTCCTATTATATAATAAAAAGATGCCCGTATTGAGCATCTTTTATCTGTCTTATTCTCATTTCCTATAAAACTATAATCTTCCGCCGTATACCGGGAAGCCACTGTTTGCGCCGTAGCTTTCGATTTTCTTAAAGTGCTTCAGCACTTCCATATCCTCTGCACTGATCTCAAAATCTACATCTGCATTTGTCTTCATATGAGCTGGATTTCCTGTTTTCGGCAGAGAGATCGCGCCAAGCTGCAGTGTATAACGAATACAGAGCTGTGGAACAGATACACCGTATTTATCTGCCATTTCTTTGATCTGCGGCTGATTTAAGATCTCGCCATGCGCGATCGGAGAATATGCCTCTACTGCAATTCCATTCTTCTGGCAATACTCTACAATCTCCAGTGGTGTATTACTGATATGCAAAAGGATCTGGTTTACCATCGGTTTGATCTCGGCTGTTTCCATCAGACTCTCGATGTCTCCGATCAGGAAATTGGAAATACCGATCGCTTTCAGCTTACCAGCCTTATAAGCATCCTCAAGTGCTTTCCATGCAGCTCTGTTTCCTTCTACATAACGGTCTTCGGACTGGTTTACTTTCACCCATGGCTGTGGGGAATGGATGATCATCATATCCGGATAATCCAGTCCCATAGTTTCAAGTGTTTTGTTGATACCGTTCATGGCTTCTTCATAAGCCTTATGCTCTGCTGCAACCTTGGATACCACAAATAATTCTTCTCTCGGAATACCACAGTTTCTGACACCTTCACCGACACCACGTTCAGAGGGATATTGTCAAGTGTGTATGTAAGATTTTATCCCTCTCTGAATACACTAAACTGAAAAATCAAATCTTCCACCGATTTTATTCTCCTCCGGTTTGATAGAATCCCAGTCAATGTTTTTGATCTTATCCAAAAGTTCTTCTTTTGAATTTGCCTGAACCGTAGTTTTTCTTACTTCGGTTTGTTTTGACTGTTCCTTTTTCTTTGCCTCTTTCTTCTCAGCAGCTTTCTTTTCCTGAAGTTTTTCAAGATATTCTTTCTGACTGGCTGATGATTTTTCCAGTTGTGCAAAGAAGGTTGTAGTTCCATCACTATTAAAAGAGATGCCAAATTTTGTTATTTTTGTATCAGCATCTGCATTGCCGTTAGTCTTACCGAATGCTCTTTCAAAGCCGAACTGGGCATTGATTTCATCTGCTGTATCTGTCTTGTAGTTGTTCTGGTTTTGTTTTTTCTCTGTTGTTTACAGTTGGCTGATTTATCAGATTCCATATATCAAAACCGTTTCCTGTATTGCTTATTTTTGTCATAACATTGTGCTCCCTTACACTTTCATATCAAAATTCCTATGCCAATACATCAAATGCCGAAACTCCGTTTTCCGTCACTCCTATAGGAATTGAAGCACCTAGCAATTCCACCATTTTTCCTGTCAGATCAGCTACATCTTTTCCATCAATTTTCAGATTATATTGCCGTTCTTCCTGCTCCCGTTTTTGAACACGCTGTTTTTCCATTCTTTCTTCTGTCTCTTTCTTTTCCTCTTTCCTTTTCTCGAGTCTTTCCTCAAGTTCTTTCCTTGCTTTTTCTGCTCCCGGATCAACTTCATCTTGAGTACACATTACAGAACTCATGCTATCATATCCA
>ERZ826016.985-NODE-985-length-29785-cov-8.178069_pt1 | contig 29785 bp, 26 predicted proteins | sample MGYA00519872_ERZ826016 | MGnify/ENA primary metagenome ERZ826016 (study PRJEB31778, sample SAMEA3449218) | human gut metagenome | biome: human gut; feature: human-associated habitat; material: faeces | place: United Kingdom | collected 2010/2012 ... | reverse complement strand
AGGGGTATGCGGCATCCGTAAAGCGGCACAGCCGCTAACGGCTGCCCTACCTTACCGTCGCGGAGAATTTACCACTTCATCGGCAGTCTCGACTCTCTTCTGATTTCCGATTGCCAGCCTTACAGCCCACATTATACCGGCCGTCCCCCGGCCTGTCAACAAATCCGCTTACAGGTCCAGTCCCGTGAGGTCCGCGAAGGTCTCCCGGCGGACCGCCTCGTAAATACGGTCCGGGGTCAGCATCACCACGGCAGGACGAGGCAGGCGGTTATAATTGGAAGCCATGGAGTAGTTGTAAGCACCGGTGGTGCACACAGCCAGAATATCCCCCCGGCAGGTGTCTCCCGGCAGCTCCACGCCGGGCTGGATGATATCCCCGCTCTCGCAGCAGCGGCCCACCACATCGAACCGCTCCATCGAACCGGACTTATGGGCGTGATAGACGGTGTAGCGGGACTGGTAGAGCGCGTAGCGGGGATTGTCCGTCATGCCGCCGTCCACCGCCGCGTACTGCTTATAGCCGGGAATGCGCTTCACAGAGCCAACGGTGTACAGCGTCATCCCCGCGTCCGCCACGATGCTGCGGCCCGGCTCCATCAGGAACCGGGGCATGGGCAGACCCAGCCGTTCCGTTTCCTCCTTCAGATGGGCCGCCAGCTCCGCCAGACGGGCGGGAATGTTAATGGCCTCGTCCTCAGCGGTATAGCGGACGCCGTAGCCGCCGCCAAGATTCAGGTCCGAAAGCGTCACGCCGGTCTCGTCCCTGATCTGCGCCAGAAACGGCACCATAATATCCAGCGTCCGCTGGTACACATCCTCTCCGAACACCTGCGAGCCTACATGGCAGTGCAGGCCCCGGAGGTCCAGATGGGGCAGCGTCAGAGCCAGCTTCACCAGTTCCATGGCCTGTCCGGTCTCCACCGCCGCGCCGAATTTGGAGTTCACCTTTCCGGTGCTGACGGCCTCGTAGGTGTGGGGGTCAATGCCCGGCGTTACCCGCAGAAGGATCTTCTGGGTGACGTTGGTCTCTGCCGCCGTCTTTTCCAGCGCTAAAAGCTCCTCCCGGTTGTCCGCCACAAAAAAGCCGATGCCCTGACTGACGCCATAGGCAAGATCCGCATCGGTCTTGCAGTTGCCGTGGAAATAGATCCGCTCCGCCGGGAAGCCGGCGCTGAGAGCGGTGTACAGTTCCCCGGAGGATACCACGTCCACGCCCATGCCTTCCTCCGCCATGATGCGGTACATCTGCTTAAAGGACGCCGCCTTGCTGGCGTACAGTGGCAGAGAGCCGGGGCCGAAATGGTCACGGAACGCCTGCAGATACATCCGGCAGTTGGCCCGGATGCGCGCCTCGTCCATCAGGTAGAGGGGGGTGCCATACTCCTTGGCCAGTTGGGTCACGTCATATCCGGCGAAGGTCAGGACTCCCTCCGGCGTCCGATCGATGTTGTTGGAAAGCATTTGGACTCCTCCTTAGTGGGAAACCGGCGTTGCCCGGCAGTCCACATTTTTATGGTTTAAATAGTAACACATTTTTTCTTGATAAGGAAGCGGCCTTCTGTTCAATTTTTGACGGATTTTGACCGGCTTTTCCGTGATTTTACCGCTTATGCGGCTCATTTTTTCCACAAAGCCTTAGTGGGGGACATTCCTGCCGTGTTTGTCTTTTCCACGCGGAATACGTTGGATAGTGCTTCAGCACTTTAGGCTATTCCTCGATTCCGTGTAAAAACCAAGGCCGCCCATAGGACGGCCTTGGTTTTCTGTATATGCGTTAATCCATGGGAGCGCCGCACTTGGGACAGAACTTGCTGTCAGACTCCGCACCGCACACCGGGCAAATCTTCATGCTCGGCTCCGCCGCAGATACTTCACTGTGCTCCACCTTGATGGCGTTCTTCTGCTCCTCCAGCTCCGCGATGCGGGCCTTGGAAGCGGCAACGGCATCCGCCAGTTCCTGAACACCCTCGGGCAGTTCTCCCTCATACTCGTTGATGAACCACTCACCGATCAGGCGGCAGTTCTTCTCGATCTCCCGCTGCTCACCGGCGATGGCCACGGAGATCTTGGTCTTTTCCGTGGTCTCCCGGGCCTTATCCGCGGCGACAGCCGCCATGTCCTTGGCCTTGTCAGCCGCCACAGCGGCCACATCCTTCGCCTTACGGCCCAATTCCTCAAAAAACGCCATCGTAAACGCTCCTTTCACGGCCGGTCTATCCAGCCGAATGATTCATGGCCTTAGTATACTTCCCTTTTTTCAAAAACGCAACAGCGTTCACACATTGTTTTCAATCCAACTCCGGGAGCGCTCCACCGCCCGATGCCAGCGGGCCAGATCCGCCAGACACGCTTCCTCTTCCCGCTGGGGACGGAACACGCACTGGCTTCGGCGCAGAGCTGCCAACTCGTCAAAGCCGTTCCACACGCCAACGGCCAGTCCCGCCAGCGCCGCCGCGCCGAAGGCGGTGGTCTCCACCTGAGCGGGCCGGTCCACCGGCAGCCGCAGCAGATCCGCCTGGATCTGCATGAGAATATCGCTGACGGACGCGCCGCCGTCCACCCGCAGTTCCGTCAAGGGACAGGGGGCATCGGCATTCATCACCCGCACCAGATCGGCGGTCTGATAGGCGATGCACTCCAGCACTGCCCGGGCGATATGGGCCTTGGTGCTGCCCCGTGTCAGGCCTACGATGGTGCCCCGGGCGTACATATCCCAATAGGGCGCGCCCAGACCGGTAAAGGCAGGCACCACCACAACGCCGCCGCTGTCCGGCACGCTCTCCGCCAGCCGATCACACTCCGGGGCGCTCTGGATCAGCCCCAGCTCGTCCCGGAGCCACTGGATGGTGCTGCCTGCGTTGAACACGCTGCCCTCCAAGGCGTAGACGGTTTTCCCCGCCACCTGCCAGCCCACGCTGGTCACAAGGCCGCTGCGGGACCGCACCGGCGTGCCGCCCACGTTCATCAGGGTGAAGCATCCGGTCCCGTAGGTGTTCTTCGCCTGACCGGGGGTGAAGCAGGCCTGTCCGAACAGGGCGGACTGCTGATCGCCCGCACTGCCGCACACCGGGATGCCCGCCAGATCCTCCAATCCCGGCAAGCCGGAAGCCAGATGGCCGTAGACCTCGCTGTTGGACTTCGGCTCCGGCAGCAGGTCCATGGGGATGTCCAGCGCGGCACAGAGCGCCGGGTCCCATTGCAGGGTGTGGATATTGAACAGCATGGTACGGCTGGCGTTGGAATAATCCGTCACATGGGCCTTCCCGCCGGTCAGGTTCCAGATAAGCCAGCTGTCCACCGTCCCGGCGCACAGTTCTCCCCGCTCCGCCCGCTGGCGGACGCCGGGAATGTTGTCCATGATCCACTTCAGCTTCGTACCGGAAAAATAGGCGTCGATCAGCAAGCCGGTCTTTTCCGTCACCGTTTCTCCAAGGCCGTCGGCCTTCAGCCGGTCGCAGATCTTCGCCGTCCGGCGGCACTGCCACACAATGGCGTTGTACACCGGCTGTCCCGTCCGGCGGTCCCACAGGATCGCCGTCTCCCGCTGGTTGGTGATACCGACGCCGGCAATGGCCTTGGGGTCGATATGGGCGGCGTCCACCGCCTCAGACAGCGCCCGGACTGTGGTGGCCCAGATCTCCATGGGATCGTGCTCCACCCATCCCGGCTGAGGGAAGATCTGCCGGAAGGGATATTGGGCCTTTGATACGATCTCTCCCCGGCTGTTGAACAGAATGGCCCGGGAGGTGGTGGTCCCTTGATCCAGTGCAGCGATATAGGTCTCCATTGGGTTTCCTCCTCTGGTAATTTTCAAAAAAGCGTGTTACACTATGATAAACCGCATTTTATCATACACAGGAGGAAATTTCCATGGTGAAACGTGAATTTACCTTTCCGTCCGCCGACGGCAAAACCGCCATTCACGCCGTGGAGTGGCTGCCGGAGGGCGCGCCCCGGGCCGTCCTGCAAATCGCCCACGGCGTTTCGGAATACGTGCTGCGGTACGAGGACTTCGCCGGTTATCTGACGGAGCGGGGCTTTGCCGTGGTGGGCAATGACCATTTGGGCCACGGCCTGTCAGTCTCTGACGGTGCGCCCCGGCTGTACTTCGGTCCCAAGGGCAGCTGGAACTGGGTGGTGGAGGACATGGAGCAGCTCCGGAAGCTGACCCACCGGCAATTCCCCAACCTGCCCTATTTCCTGCTGGGGCACTCCATGGGTTCCTTCCTGACCCGGACTTATCTCATCCGCTATCCCGGCACGGTGGACGGCGCTATTATCATGGGCACCGGCTACATGAGCGCCGCATCCACGGCGGCCAGTCTGGCCGTCATCAACGCCGAATGTCTGCGAAACGGCGAATCCAGGCCCAGCGCCGTGGCCACAAAAGCCTCCTTCGGCATTTACAACCGCCGCTTCGCCCCCAACCGCACAAGCATGGATTGGCTGTCCCTGAACCCGGACAACGTGGACGCTTACCTGAAGGACCCGCTGTGTCAGGGCAACGCCTCGGCGGGGCTGTTCCGGGAGATGCTCTCCGGCATCCGCTTTGTCTGCAAGGAGGACAACATCCGCAAAATGAACCACCATACCCCCATCCTCTTTATCTCCGGGGCCATGGATATGGTGGGCGACTGCTCCAAGGGCGTGGAGCGGGCCGCTGCCGCGTTCCAGCGGGCCGGGATGCGGGACGTGACGGTGAAGCTCTACCCGGAGCTGCGCCATGAGGTCTTGAAGGAGGATTGCCGGGAGCAGGTCTACGATGACATCGACCGCTGGCTGGAGGGTAAGCTGGCGGGCGTCCGCTGAGGCGCTTCCCGTTCTATTTTACAAACCGGGCTGCTTTTTGCAGTCCGGTTTTTCATCTTCCTCTTGACAATATCGATATTCGATAGTATGCTGTAAACAGAAATATCGAATATCGATAGTAGGGAGGCGGGACTGTGGCCCGGGAGAAATTTCAAACACTGACGGAGCAGATGTTCTATGTGCTGCTGACCCTCCGGGAGGAATGCTGCGGCACCGACGTGATGGCCCGCATCTCCAATCTCACCCAGGGCCGGGTGTCGGTAGGCCCCGGCACCCTTTACAACCTGCTGGACAGCTTTCAGGCTGCCGGCTGGATCATGGAGACGAAAACCGAGGGCCGCAGGCGGAGCTATCTCATCACCCCCGCCGGGGAACAGGCATTGGCTGAGGAATACCAGCGGCTGCAAATTCTCTCGGAGGATTACCGCAGCTACATGGGCCGGAGAGGAGAGATCGAATCATGAAGCTTTTTGACAGACAGAAAAAACAGGAGATCAATCTCTACGCCTACTATGACCACGCCGGGATCGTCCGCCATTTGGAGGACATGGCCCGTCAGGGCTGGCAGCTGGAAAAGGCCGGGTCCGTGTTCTGGACCTACCGGCGGTGCAAACCGGCAGAGCTGCGCTACGCCGTGGTGTACTTTTCCAAGGCCAGTCAGTTTGACCCGGAACCGCCGGCGGAGCAGCGGGAGTTCTGGGAGCTGTGCAAAGCCACCGGCTGGGAGCTGGTGACCAACCGCTATCAGATGCAGATCTTCCGCAATCCCGCGCCGGACGCCATCCCTATTGAGACGGACCCTGTGGTGCAGGTGGAAAATGTCCGCGCCGCCATGAAAAAAGGCTCCGCCCGGGCCAACTGGTGCCTGCTGGCCACTTCCCTGCTTCAGCTCTGGCTGCAATCCCGCTCTGTCTACACCATCCGGGATCTGCTGCTAAGCACTTTTACCCTGTTGGCTATTCTCATCTGGCTGATGCTGGGCATCAAGGCCGTCATGGAGCTGATCGGCTACTACCGCTGGTGCCGAAAGGCCCGGACCGCCGCTAAGGAAGAAGGTGTTCTGCTCTCGCCCCGGACCCGCAAATGGTGGCAGATCCTGCAAATTTTGGGGTTCCTTGTTACGGTCGCCCTTGCTCTGTCGCTCCCGCTGCTGAGTACTTCCCACAACCCGTCCACCCTGATCACCCTCGCGGCAGTTCTTGCTTACACTCTGCTGCTGACGCTGATCGTCAACGGCAGCCGTCAGCTTATGAAGAAAAAAGGCTTCTCCGCCGAAGCAAATATGGGGTTTAACATCCTGATTGCCGTAATCGGCTCCCTTGTCCTTATGGGCGGTCTTGTCTGGGTGGGCTTTCGCGTTGACAAAGTTCCCTCGCTCCAGGGCCATGTCAACGCGGAGATCCGCACCTCTCCCGCCTACCCTGCCGGTGACACGGAGCACACCTACACCGTCTACCATGATCCCCTGCCCCTGACGGTGGAGGATCTGGTGGGAGAAACCGCCTATACGGACTATTCCTGCTGCCGGGCCGTTGAAGGCACACCGCTGATGACGGCATACAAATACCGGCAGGAGGTTCCCTATGTGTTCGACATCGTTTCCGAGGAGGACGGCCCGGAATTGCTCTATGAGATCTATGAGGTGAAGCTGGACTGTCTCTACGAGCCGGTGAAGCAGTCCTTCTTCAAGGACAAAACATTCAGTATCCCTGGCAAATTCAAATTTGCGGTTTCCCAAAACTGGACGCCGGTGGACGCCGCCCCCTGGGGCGCTTTGGACGCTTACCGGTTCATCCGGGAGGACAACACGCCCATCGGGAATTTCCTGCTCTGCTACGCCGACCGCTTCGTGGAGATCCGGTTTGACCCCTGGTATGACGGAGCCGCGCCCACTGAAAAGCAAATGGCGCTGGTGGGAACGGTATTGGGCAGCGGGCCGCTGTCCTGACGAAAGTCCCATACAAAAAACCACTACCCGGAGCGATCTGCTCCGGGTAGTGGTTTTCGTTACACTTATTGATTGTCCAGCTTTTCCAGGGCAGACTTGGCGGCCATCTGCTCGGATTCCTTCTTGCTGTGACCGCTGCCCTCACCGATGGCGGCGCCGTTGAGCTGCACCTCGGTAACGAAGGTCTTGGCGTGGTCGGGGCCTTCCTCCCGCACCATGCAGTAGGTCAGCTCCTGACCGGCCTTCCGCTGGATGTGCTCCTGCAAAAGGGTCTTGTAGTCCCGGCGGCGCTCCTCCACCACCTCTTCCCGCTCCACATCCAACAGAACGCGGTGGATCAGCTCCGACGCGGCGGTAATGCCGCCGTCCAGATACACGGCGGCGAACACAGCCTCGGTTGCATCCGCCAGAATGGAGGCCCGATGGCGGCCGCCGCCGGCCTCCTCACCCTTGCCCAGCTTCAGATAGCTGCCCAAATTCAGCTTCTGGGCCACCTCGTGAAGGCTCTGCTCGCACACCAGCGCTGCCCGGATCCGGGTCAGATCCCCCTCCGGCAGGTCCGGGTGCCGGGCGAAGAGATACTCCGCCGTCACAAAGCCCAGCACGCTGTCGCCCAAAAACTCCAGCCGTTCGTTGCTGCCAAGCCCCTGGGAGCGATGCTCATTCGCGTAGGAGCTGTGATTCAGCGCCTCCCGCAGCAGTTCTTGGTTCCGGAAGGTATAATTTAATTTTTTCTCCAGTTCCTGCATCCCTGTTCACCTCATAAGGAAGCCCCGCGCATGGCGGGGCCACTCTTTTTTACTTCAGCTTGGAAGCGACAAAATTCACCGCGTCGCCCACGGTCTTGAGTCCGGCCAGCTCGTCCTCGTTGGCCTCACCCATATCAAATTCCTCTTCCATGGCCATGACCAGCTCCACCAGGTCCACGGAATCAGCGCCCAGATCCTCCTCGAAAGAAGTATCCATGGTCACCTCCGCAGGCTCCATTGCAAACTGCTCGGACACCAGATCCCGCATGGTCTGAAAGATTTCATCAACTGACATACCAAATTCACCCCTATGAAACATTTCAAAATTCATTTGCTTCTTAGCATGAAGCAATCATACGGCAATCCCATAGCCCTGTCAAGAGGGCAGCCCTCTTTTATCCGTTCTTTTCCACCTTCATCACGTCGATGTGGGCCTCCACGTCCGCGATGATCCCGCTCTGGGCGTATTCCACCGCCCGGAACACGGCGTTGCGGATGGCCCGGGCATCAGAGGAGCCGTGGGCCTTCAGCACGGGCTTGCTGATGCCAAGGAAGGGCGTACCGCCCACCTCACTGGGGTCCAGCAGCTTTTTCACGTCGCCCAGGCTGTCCTTGATGAGTAGGGCGCCCAGCTTGCTCTTTGTGCTGGATAAAAACGCCTTCTTCATCTCGCCCAGCAGCAGCTTGGCGGCGCCCTCCACGGTTTTCAGCAGGATATTGCCGGAATAGCCGTCCGCCACGATGACGTCGGCCCCGCCCAGCAGGGCGGTGTTGGCCTCGATGTTGCCGATGAAGTTCAGACGGCCCTCTCGGCCCGCCTCCTCCAACAGGGCGTAGGTCTCATGGCGGAGGGTATCGCCCTTGGACGGCTCGGCACCGATGTTCAGCAGGCCCACCCGTGGCTTCTCCACCCCCATGAGCCGCTGGGCGTAAAAATTACCCAGATACGCGAATTGCAGCAGGTACTCCGGGGTACAGTCGGCGTTGGCGCCGCAGTCGCAGAGCAGGGCGCGGCCCGTAGCGGTGGGGAGCACAGGCCCCATGGCCGCCCGGCGAACCCCCCGGATCCGCTTCACCAGCAGGGTGGCCCCCGCCAGCAGCGCGCCGGTGGAGCCGGCGGAGACGAAGGCGTCTCCCTCCCCGTTTTTCAGCATAGTCAGGCCCACGGTCAGGGAGGAATCTTTTTTGCGCTTGAAGGCAGTGGCGGGATCGTCGCACATATCCACCACTTCCGTAGCGTTCACGATCTCCACGCCCTCCGGCAGGGGGCCGGTCAGGCAGGCCCGGATGGCCTCCTCACGGCCCACCAGCACGATGTCCGCGCCGCACTGGGCATGGGCCTCCAAAGCGCCCTGTACCACCGCCTGAGGGGCGTTGTCGCCGCCCATGGCGTCCAAAATGATCTTCATTGGCAGGTTCCTCCTTTCAGGGGGACGGCCGCCGTCCAGTTCGGGCGGCGGGTTTGTTCTTCTGTGTTGCGGGCGGTCAGGCTAAAATATCCGCCTTTTTCTCCTCCAGGATGGCCAGCGCCCGCTGGGAGATCTCGGCGTTTTTATTTCTCTTGCCCTTGACGAAGTGGTCAAGAGGCGGGATGATGCCGAAGTTGATATTCATAGGCTGGAACTGGGTCACAGACTCGTTGGAAATGTACAGTGCCAGCGCGCCGATGGCCATTTCCCGTGGGAAGTCCACCGGGGACTGTCCCTTCAGGCGGCGGGCCGTTTCAATACCCACCAGAAAGCCGCTGGCGGCGGACTCCACATATCCCTCCACACCGGTCATCTGCCCGGCAAATGCGATGCGGGGTTCCTTTTTCAGCCGGTAATACCGGTCCAGCAGCCGGGGGGAATTCAGGAAGGTATTCCGGTGCATGACGCCGTACCGCAGAAATTCCGCATTGTGCAGGGCGGGGATCATAGAAAATACCCGCCGCTGCTCCGGGAATTTCAGATGGGTCTGGAAGCCCACCAGATTGTAAACGGTGCCGTCGGCGTTGTCCCGACGAAGCTGCACCACGGCGTAGGGCCACCGGCCTGTCCGGGGATCGTCCAGTCCCCGGGATTTCAGGGGGCCGTACAGCAGGGTGTCATGGCCCCGGCGGGCCATGACCTCCACCGGCATACAGCCCTCGAACACCTGACTGTCCTCAAAGCCGTGGACCTCCGCCTCCTGGGCGGTGGTCAATTCCTTCCAGAAGGCGTCGTACTCCTCCTGGTTCATGGGGCAGTTTACATAATCATCTGTGCCCTTGTCATACCGGGAGCCCATCCAGGCATAGTCCATATCCACACTCTCAGCGGACACCAGGGGTGCCGCCGCGTCGAAGAAATGGAGGTCGCTGTGCTCCCCCAGCAGCCCTTGCAGCGTTTCCGCCAGCGCGTCGGAGGTCAGGGGGCCGGAGGCGATGATGACCTCCCCCTCCGGGATCTCCGTCACCTCGCCGGGGATCACGGTGATGTTGGGATGGCTGCGGACCTTCTCCGTCACCAGTCTGGCAAAGCCGTGGCGGTCCACTGCCAGTGCGCCGCCGGCCTCCACCCGGGTGGCATCGGCGCATTGCAGGATCAGGCTGTCCAGCCGCCGCAGTTCCTCCTTTAAAAGGCCCACGGCGTTTTCCAGACCCGCGCCCCGGAGGGAGTTGGAGCAGCACAGCTCCGCAAAGTATTCCGTTGTGTGGGCGGGGGTCATTTTCTCCGGCTTCATCTCGTGAAGCTCTACCTGGATCCCCCGCTGGGCCAGCTGCCAGGCGCATTCGCTGCCGGCAAGGCCCGCGCCGATGACTGTTACGTTCATGCTCAAAATCCTTTATCTCCGGGCCGGAACGGGGTCATTCCTCCGTTGTTCCGGCCTTTTTCGTTGTCTTTTTAGTCGCGGTTTTTTTCGTCGTGGTCTTGGCCGCCGCCTTCTTTACCGCAGCCTTTTTAGCGGCGGGTTTCTTTTCCGCGCCGCCGTCCTCCGCCTTTTTCGCGGTCTTTTTCACGGTGGTTTTCTTTGCGGCGGTCTTGGTTGCGGTCTTTTTGGCAGCGGTCTTCTTGGCGGGCTTTTCCTCAGCAGGTGCGTCGCTCTCGCCGGGGGCCTCCTCCGCGTTGGCGGATGCCTCCACCTGCTTCTTGGGATAGCCCCGCTTGTCCTCCGGCAGGAAGTTGGCGCACTCCGGATTGATGCAGTAGGGCCGCTTGTACCCCTTGCCCGCCCGCTTGAACATGGTCTTGCCGCAGACAGGACAATCATCCTTCACCGGCACGTCCCACGTCATGAAATCGCAGGTCGCGCCGCCGGCTACCCGGTTGTTGGTGTGCTCGCAGCAGTAGTAGGTGTACTGCTTGCCGGATTTCCGGCTGGTGCCGGTGCGCTTGAACAGCCGCCCGCCGCACTTGGGACAGCGGCCCGGCATCTCCACCACCAGGGGCATGGTGAAATTGCACTCCGGGAAGCCGGGGCAGGCCAGGAACCGGCCGAACCGGCCGGATTTGACCACCAGGTTCCGCCCACAGACGGGGCAGATCTCCTCGGAGACCTCGTCAGGCACCTTGATATAGACACCCTCCAGATCTTTCTCCGCCTTTTTGAGGTTTTCCTCAAAATCGCCGTAGAAATCCCGGAGTACGGACTTCCAGTTCACCGTGCCCTCTTCCACATCGTCCAGCTTTTTCTCCATGTTGGCGGTGAATTTCAGGTCGGCGATGTCGCTGAAGCGCTCCTCCATCAGCTGCGTGACGACCCGGCCCAGATTGGTAATGTGGAGGTACTTGCCCTCCTTCACCACATACTCACGGTCCAGAATGGTGGACACCGTGGGGGCGTAGGTAGAAGGACGGCCGATGCCCTGCTCCTCCATAGCCCGGATCAGCGTGGCGTCGGTATAGTGGGCCGGAGGCTGGGTGAAGTGCTGGTCCCGGCCAAAGCTCTTGAGGTCCAGCGTCTCCCCTTCCGTCAGCGGCGGCAGGGTGGGTTCCTTTTCCTCCTTGTCATCGTCCTTGCCCTCCTCGTACACGGCGGTGTAGCCGGAAAATTTCAGACTGGAGGAGCTGGTACGGAAGCTGTGTCCCGCGGCGTCGATCTCCACGGAGACACTGTCATACACGGCGTTGGCCATCTGGCAGGCCACAAAGCGGCTCCACACCAGACGGTACAGACGATACTGCTCGCCGGTCAGGCTCTTTTTCAGGTCCTCCGGCGTCCAGTTCACATTGCTGGGCCGGATGGCCTCGTGGGCGTCCTGGGCACTGGCCTTGGCCTTATAGTGGTTGGCTCCCTTGGCGGGATAGTACTGCTGACCGTAGCGGCCCACGATAAATTCCTTAGCGGCGGCAATGGCCTCCTCGCTGATGCGGAGAGAGTCGGTACGCATATAGGTGATCAGACCCACGGTGCCCTCGCCCTCAATATCCACGCCCTCGTAAAGCTGCTGGGCAATGGCCATGGTGCGGCGGGGGGTCATGGACAGCTTGCGGCTGGCCTCCTGCTGCATGGTGGAGGTGGTAAAGGGGGGAGAGGGAGAACGGTTCTTATCCGTCCGCTTCACGGACTTGACGGTAAAGACAGCATTCTTCGTCTCCTCTACCACGGCTTCCACCTCGGCGGCGGATTTCAGCTCTGCCTTCTTGCCGTTCTTCCCGTGATACCGGGCGGAGAAGGGCAGCTTTTTCACGTCATTGCCGGTGAGGTTGGCGTCCAGCGTCCAGTATTCCTCCGGCTTGAAATTCTCGATCTCCCGCTCCCGGTCATCCACCATTCGGGTGGCAACAGACTGGACCCGTCCTGCGGACAGGCCCCGCTTGATCTTCTTCCACAGCAGGGGACTGAGCTGATAGCCCACCAGCCGGTCCAGAATACGCCGGGCCTGCTGGGCATCCACCAGATTCTGGTCAATGTCCCGGGGATTTTCGATGCTCTGACGGACCACGTTCTTCGTGATCTCATTGAAAGTGACCCGCTTTGTTTTCTTGTCCGGCAGATCCAGCAGGCTTTTCAGGTGCCAGCTGATGGCCTCGCCCTCGCGGTCCGGGTCGGTTGCGAGGTACACGGTATCCGCCGCCTTGGCGGATTTTTTCAGGTCGGAAATGATGGCTTCCTTCCCCTTGATGGGCTTGTAGACCGGCTCGAAGTCATTGTCTACATCCACGCTGAGTTTGCTTTTCTGCAAGTCCCGGAGATGGCCCATGCAGGCCTTTACCTCATAGTCCTTGCCCAGATATTTTCCAATGGTTTTGGCCTTCGCAGGAGACTCCACGATGACCAAGCTCTGTTTTGCCATAGTTACCTCCGGCGGCTTTGTTCAAAAGCCGCGTTTTCATATTCTGATCGTGCTCAGGAGCGCGTTTATTCTGTAAGGGTCACGGCGCGGGTATAGTGCTTGCCCGCGTGCTGGACCACATATTGGTCGATCTCAAGGACCGTCAGGGCAGAAAGCACCCGGCGGGTGGGGATGTCCACCAGCTCGGTGAGGTCATCCACCTGCATGGGCTCCGTATCGGAAAGCGCTTTTAAAATGGCGATCTGGTCATCCGTCAGCTCCACATCGCCGCGGGACAGGCTGAGGGCAGGGGCCACAGGCTTCGGCTCCGGCACCGTCCGGGCCTGATAGCCCAGAGTCTCCGGCTCCTCCCGCGCCTCTTTCAGATCCAAAGTGAAGCGGCCCTCATACTCCCGCAAAATGTCGGACGCATCCGTTACCAGCCCCGCGCCGTCCCGGATCAGGCGGTTGCAGCCCACGCTGGTAGGCGCGTCGATGGGACCGGGGACCGCAAATACATCCCGGCCCTGCTCTAAGGCCGTCATAGCGGTGATCAGCGCGCCGCTCCGTTCCGGCGCTTCCACCACCAGAGCCGCTAAGGACAGACCGGAAAGAATACGGTTCCGCACCGGGAAATGCCCCGGCGCCGGCTCCGTCCCCGGTGGGTATTCCGAAAGCAGAACGCCTGATGCCGCTACATCTTCATAGAGATACCGACTCTCATAGGGATAATGGACGTCCAAGCCGTTACCCGCCACGCCTATGGTCACGCCGCCGGCCCTGAGAGCGCCCCGTGTGGCTGCGGCGTCGATGCCCTTTGCCAGACCGCTCACCACCACGGCTCCGCCGGAGGCCAGGCCAAAGCCAAGCTTTTCCGCACAGGCAACGCCGTAGGGCGTACAGTCGCGGGTGCCCACCACCGCTACGCTGAGCAGATCGTCCAGCAACGGCAGCTTACCTTTGTAATAGAGCAAAGCCGGTGGATCGTAGATGTTTTTCAGCCGTCCGGGATAGGCGGCGTCGGAAAAGGTCAGAAGCTGAATATCCAGCCGCTGACAGTCGGCAAGAATTTTGTCAGCCGGGGCGAGATCATGGTTTTCCAGCAGCTTCAACTGACCGGGGTCGGCCCCCTCCGTCAGCATCAGTTCATCAGGATCGGCGTAGAAAATGCTCTCCGCATCGCCGAAACGGCGCAGCAGCGCCAGCTTGGTCTGATTTCGCAGGCCCTTCAATTCCGACAGCCATACCCAATATTTCAGCATATCCCCCGTCCTCCCCGCTCAGTCATTCCGGGCGGCCTCCCACAGCAGGACCGTGGCTGCCGCTGCCGCGTTCAACGATTCGCAGTGCTCGCTCATGGGAATTTTGATTGTCCGGTCGCAGAGGGCCAACACGCCCTCCGTCAGTCCCCGGCCCTCGCTGCCGATGGCAATGGCGCAGCGGTTGTAATCCACCGCACGGGCGTCCAGAGTATCCTCCCGCAGCGCCGCGCCGTAAAGAGGAATGCCGCTCTTTTTCAGCAGAGCGGACAGTTCCTCCACCCCCACCGTCCACACCGGGCAGCGGAACACCGCTCCCATGGTAGCCCGGAGGGTCTTGGGGTTATAGAGATCCGCGCAGCCGTTCACCAGAAACATTCCATCGGCATGGAAGGCGTCCGCCGTGCGGAGGATGGTACCCACGTTGCCGGGGTCCTGCAAGGTGTCCAGCACCACATAGCGGCGGCCCGCCAGCATTTCCGGCAGCGGCTCCGTGTGGATGGCGCAGGTAAACAGCGTCCCCTGGGGGGTCTCCATAGGCGAAACGGACTTCATTACCTCCGCCGGGACCTCCACCTGCCGTACACCCAAGGGCAGTTCCGGCAGGTCTACCCCCGCCGTAGCCACAACGGTGCGGACCTCCGCCCCCCACAGCAGAGCTTCCTTCAACAGCTTGGGACTGTCGCAGAGGAATTCTCCCCGCTGGCGGCGGTAGGACGCAGAGGCCGCCAGCTTCCGGAGATGGGTGCACAGCGGATTCTGTCTGCTGGTAATAATCTCCATAGGTCGGCGGCTCCTTTCTCATTCTCTGGTCATTTGATCGGATGCATTTGCCGGCAACAGGGTCCGGCTCCCAAATTCGCCGTATCCGTTCCCGGTTTTGGGGCGAATGGCAGGCAATTTGCCGTACCGCACGGAAAAAACAGGCGGTTTTTCCGTGTCTGTCGGGGCAAATCTAAACGCTTACTATATTAAATGTATCCGTCAGAATTGTCAAGGGAAGTTTGTTTGAAGGCCGATACAGGCACGGTTCTCATTTTTTCATGGGAAATCGGCTATTTTTTATGATACTTCACATTGACAGCACTTATGGAGAATGATACCATCAGAATGGCAAATTGATTGGACAGGAGCGAAACCGAAATGACATTGGATCAATTAAAGATCGGTGCCTCCGGCACCATTACCTCTGTGGGCGGAGACGGCCCTCTGCGCTGCCGCCTGCTGGATATGGGACTGATTCCCCGCACACGGGTCACCTTACAGAAGATTGCCCCCATGGGAGACCCCATTGAGATCCGGGTCCGGGGCTACGAGCTGACCCTCCGGGTGGAAGAAGCCGAAAAAATTGAAGTGAAGGAGGACACGTGATGGTTTTTGCGTTGGTAGGCAATCAGAACTGCGGCAAGACCACGCTGTTCAACGCCCTCACCGGCTCCAATCAGCACGTGGGCAACTTCCCCGGCGTTACCGTGGATCAGAAAATGGGCGAGATCCGGGATGAAAAGGGCTGCTCCGTGGTGGACCTGCCGGGTATCTATTCCCTGCGGCCCTATACGCAGGAGGAGATCGTTTCCCGGGACTTCATCATCAATCAGAAGCCTGACGGCATCATCAATATCGTGGACGCCACCAACATCGAACGGAACCTGTACCTGACTCTTCAGCTTTTAGAGCTGCGGGTGCCCATGGTGCTGGCCCTGAACATGATGGATGAGGTCCGGGCCAACGGCGGCTCCATCGACGTGCGGAAAATGAGTCAGGCGCTGGGGATCCCCGTAATCCCCATCACGGCGGCCAAGGGCGAGGGCGTCAGCGAACTGGTGGATCAGGCGCTGACTGTGGCCCGCGGAAAGATCCTGCCCAAGGTGACGGACTTCTGTTCGGACGGCTCCGCCGTACACCGCTGTATTCACGCCGTGGTGCACCTCATCGCGGACCATGCCGACCGTATAGGCGTTCCCGCCCGGTTCTGCGCCGCCAAGCTCATCGAGGGCGGCGACGATCTGGCGGACCAGCTGAAGCTGGATGAAAACGAAAAGGAACTGCTGGAGCACTGTATCGTCCAGATGGAGACGGAGACCGGCCTGGACCGCAACGCCGCACTGGCGGATATGCGGTACAGTTTTATTGAAAATGTGGTGAGCACCTCCGTGGTGAAATGCCATGAGAGCCGGGAACACGCCCGCTCCATGAAGTTCGACCGGATCCTCACCGGCCGGTACACCGCCATCCCCACCTTTTTGGCAGTGATGCTGCTGACCTTCTACCTGACCTTCAACGTCATTGGCCAGCGGCTGTCCGACTGGATGGGCGTGGGGATCGACGCCCTGACCGCCCTGGCAGACCGGGCGCTGACGGCCTACGGCATCAATCCGGTGGTCCACAGCCTCATCATCGACGGCATTTTTGCCGGCGTAGGCAGTGTACTGGTGTTCCTCCCCATCATTGTGACCCTGTTCTTCTTCCTGTCCATTCTGGAGGACACCGGCTATATGGCCCGTGTAGCCTTTGTGATGGACAAGCCTCTGCGGAAAATCGGTCTGTCAGGGCGCAGCATCGTGCCCATGCTCATCGGCTTCGGCTGCTCCGTGCCCGCTATCATGGCCACCCGCACCGTGTCCTCTGACCGGGACCGGAAAATGACCATTCTGCTGACGCCCTATATGAGCTGCTCTGCCAAGATCTCCATTTACGCCTTCTTCACCGCCGCCTTCTGCCCCAAGTATCAGGCGCTGGTGATGATCTCCCTGTATCTGCTGGGCATTATGATCGGCATTGTGGCGGCCCTCATTATGAATCAGACGGCCTTCCGGGGCAAGCCCGTGCCCTTCGTCATGGAGCTTCCCAACTACCGCCTTCCCAGCCTTAAAAGCGTGGCTCTGCTGCTGTGGGAAAAGGCCAGAGACTTTTTGGAGCGGGCCTTTACCGTGATTTTTCTGGCCACCATCATCATCTGGTTCCTTCAGAGCTTTGATACCCGGCTGAACGTGGTCACTGACAGCGCTGACAGTTTGCTGGCCCTCATCGGCCAGTGGATCGCGCCGGTGTTCGCCCCCCTGGGCTTTGCGGACTGGCGCTGCGCCACCTCCCTGATCTCCGGCTTCATTGCCAAGGAATCCGTGGTCAGCACGCTGGAGATCCTGCTGGGCGGCGCCGCCCTCTCCACTCTGTTCGCCAGCCGGGCCGCTATCAGCTTTCTGGTATTCACCCTGCTCTATACCCCCTGCATTGCGGCGGTAGCCACCATCCGCCGGGAGTTCAACTCCACCCTGAAAACCGTGGGCGTGGTGCTGATGCAGTGCTGCGTGGCGTGGATCGTGGCCTTTGTGGTCTATACGCTGGTGGGGATTCTGTGATGAACACTTTGGATTGGCTGCTGCTGGCACTGGTGGCCTTTGCCGCCGTCGCCGCGATCCGCCGCTGGCGGAAAAAGGGCAGCTGCGGCTGTTCCGGAGACTGCCGGCACTGTGCCGGCGGCTGTCCGAAAAAGGAGTCCTGAAAATCGTCCCCGCCGGTAATTTCCTTCTCAGGTATAACGAAACCCCCGCTTGCGAGACAAGGCTCTGTCTCACAAGCGGGGGTATTTTTCATTTCTTGACACAGTGTTTACTTCGTTCCCATCAAGGCACGGAAGCGCCGGGTCGATGCGTTCCGCACGCAGCTCCAGACCTCCCGGGTGGCACAGATCTTGTCCGCGCAGGTCACCACAACGCTTTCCTTGTACTTGGGCGGCGTGGGGTTCAGGGGAAACATGTGCCGGTGGATGATATTCGCTTCCAGCGGATTCAAACCGAAATCCCGCTGGGCGTTCTCCATGGCCTTGCGGGCGTGATAGAACCCGTGGAGCTTGTGATCCCGATTGTGTTCCCGCCAGTTGTAGAGAAAATAGTCATGAAGCAGTGCTCCCCGCACCAGGCTCCGCCAATCCACGTCCCAGCCCCATTTCTGAGCCAGACGGATGCTGCAAAGCGTCACCGCCACGGAATGATCGTAGCAGGTGGTGCTGCCGTGCTGGGGGATCGTGCGCTCCTGATCCATGGTAGGCGAACGCAGAATATCACCGCCGTATTCCCATAGCATTTCTTCTGCAGTCATATCCGCTCACCTCTTTTCTGTCCCTGATTATAGGGATAAAACCAGAGAAAATCCAGTAGGAAATGCAACAGAGCTTTCCTGCCCGTCTTCACATTTCTTTGTGCGGTTTGCCGTTTTTGTTGGAAACGTCCTGCTAATTTTTAGCTTTTTGGATGAAACAGCAAATTTCCGCTTGACATTTGCCCTCGGGCGGCGTATGCTTGCGCCAAGTTCAAAACCAAAACCGATGACACGGAGTAAGTACACGAAAGGGCATTTCCCCCAGCGAGCTGCCGGTAGTGAAAGGGCAGCGGAAAGGCGTTCGTGGAATGGGCCGTGGAGGGCGGGCCGAACAGGGCAGTTTAGTAGGCACCGACGGGCTTTTCCCCCGTTACCAAGGAAAGACGTGTGATGGCACGTCGCCGAGCGGACGATTTTCGTCAATTTGGGTGGCACCGCAGAAGTTTCAGGCTTTTGTCCCAAAGGAACCTATCAACAGGTTCGTTTGTGGATGAAAGTCTTTTTTTGATGCCTTCTCCACAAAGGACCGTTTACGAGCTATGAAAGGAGAACGCACCATGGCAGCCGAAATCAACAACATTCCCTACAAAATTTATCTCTCCGAAGATGAGATGCCCAAGGCATGGTACAATGTCCGGGCTGACATGAAGGTCAAGCCCGCTCCCCTGCTGAATCCCGGCACTGGAAAGCCTATGGGCTTTGAGGACCTGCGCCCTGTGTTCTGCGACGAGCTGATCCGCCAGGAGCTGGACAATGATGACCGGGAGATCCCCATTCCCCAGGAGATCCTGGATTTCTACAAAATGTACCGTCCCTCTCCCCTGGTGCGGGCCTACTGCCTGGAAAAGGCCCTGGGCACCCCCGCCAAAATCTACTACAAGTTTGAGGGCAACAATACCTCCGGCTCCCACAAGCTGAACAGCGCCATCGCCCAGGCCTATTATGCCAAGCAGCAGGGCCTCAAAGGTGTTACCACCGAGACCGGCGCCGGCCAGTGGGGCACGGCCCTGTCCATGGCTTGCGCATACCTGGGTCTGGACTGCAAGGTGTATATGGTAAAGGTCAGCTACGAGCAAAAGCCCTTCCGCCGGGAGGTCATGCGGACCTACGGTGCCTCTGTCACTCCCTCTCCCTCTGAGACCACCGCCATCGGCCGGAAAATTCTGCAGGAGCATCCCGGCACCACCGGCTCCCTGGGCTGCGCCATTTCCGAGGCCGTGGAGGTCGCCACCTCCACCCCCGGCTACCGCTACGTGCTGGGCAGCGTCCTCAACCAGGTACTGCTGCACCAGAGTGTCATCGGCTTGGAGACCAAGGCGGCGCTGGATAAGTACAACATTGTGCCCGACATCATCATCGGCTGTGCCGGAGGCGGCAGCAACCTGGGCGGTCTGATCTCCCCCTTCATGGGTGAAAAGCTCCGGGGTGAGAAGGACTACCGGTTCATCGCCGTGGAGCCCGCCTCCTGCCCCAGTTTCACCCGGGGCAAGTTTGCCTATGACTTCTGCGACACCGGCATGGTGTGCCCCCTGGCGAAGATGTACACCCTGGGCAGCAACTTCATTCCCTCTCCCAACCACGCCGGCGGCCTGCGGTATCACGGCATGAGCAGCATCCTCTCCCAGCTGTACCATGACGGCTACATGGAGGCCGTGGCCGTGGAGCAGACCAAGGTCTTCGAGGCCGCCGAGCAGTTCGCCCGGATCGAGGGCATCCTCCCCGCCCCCGAGTCCAGCCACGCCATCCGGGTGGCCATCGACGAGGCCATGAAGTGCAAGGAGACCGGCGAGGCCAAAACCATTGTCTTCGGTCTCACCGGCACCGGCTACTTCGACATGGTGGCCTATGAGAAATTCCACAACGGCGAGATGACGGATTACATCCCCACTGACGCCGAGCTGGAGGCCAGCTTTGCCACCCTGCCCCAGGTGCCCGGTCAGGACTAAAGCCCCCTCCAACTCTTACCCTCTCAACACACAATCGCCCAGCCGCGCCGGATTTCCACGCACCGCCTTTACCCGCAAGGGGTATGCAGCATCCATAAAGCAGCACAGCCGTTAACGGCTGCCCTACCTTACCGTTGTGAAAATCTTACCGCTTTTATCGACAGTTTCAAGCAAAAACCATCCCCGCAGGCAGCTGCCTGCGGGGATGGTCTGTTTTTCATTAAGAGTTACTGCAAAGAACCCATCCTATGTCCGATCCGGAAAAGTTCACTGTTCCTGAGCAGCCTCGGACAGCTTCTTCAGCTCTTCCTCCTCCAAGACCCGGTAGGCTACCTTGCCCACCAGCGTTTTGGGCAGCTCCGCCCGAAATTCGATATCATAGGGCAGGGCGTATTTGGCCACATTCTTTCGGATATAAGTCATCAGAATATCTTTCGTCTCCTCATTGGCGGCGACACCCGGCTTCAGCATGACGAAGGCCTTCACCTTCTGCATTTTCAGCTTGTCCGGCACGCCGATGACGCAGCTCATCTGCACCAGCTCGTGGGCGTCCAGAATGTTCTCCATCTGAGAGGGATACACATTGTAGCCGCTGGTGACGATCATGCGCTTGAGCCGCTGCCGGAAGTACACAAAGCCGTCCGGGTCCATATAGCCAAGATCGCCGGTGTGGACCCAGGTAAGGCCGTCCTCATGGGTCTGGAGGGTCTGAGCCGTTTCCTCCGGGTGGTGGAGATAGCCCATCATCACCGTAGGCCCAGACAGGCAGATCTCGCCCTCGGTGCCGTAGGGAACCTCCTTTTGCGTCCCGTGCTCCACGATCTTATAATAGGTATCCGGGAAGGGGATGCCGATGGAGCCCTCCCGGGAGATGTGGTACGGCGTCAGGCAGGAGGCGGTAACGCACTCCGTCAGGCCGTAGCCCTCCCGCACCTGAATGGTGGCATGGTGATCAAAGAGGAACTGGTCGAACCGCTTTTTCAGCTCTACGGACAGGCTGTCACCTCCGGAATAGACGCCCTTCAGGCAGCTCAGGTCCGCGTTTTTCATTTTGGGCAGCCGCAGCAGCGCCTCGTACAGCGTAGGGACGCCGGCGATCAGGTTGCACCGGTATTTCAGCAGCAGCTTTGCGTAGCTGTCCGGGGTAAACCGGGGCACCAGAATACAGCAGCCCCCGCTGACCAGCATGGAATGGATAGACACGCCCAGACCGAAGCCATGGAACATGGGCATCACCGCCAGCATTTTGTCACCGGGGCGGAACATGGGGTTGGTGGCGATGATCTGTTTTCCCAGAGCGTTGAAGTTCAGATTCGTAAGCTGGATGCCCTTGGTGACGCCGGTGGTGCCGCCGGAATAGAGAATCACCGCCTCATCCCCGGCTCTCCGCTCTGCCCGGTACGTCCAATGGTAGCCGCGGCCCCGGCGCAGGAATTCGTTCCAGCGCAGCACCGGCGCGTCCTTGGGAATTTTGGCCTGCTTGCGGCCCTCGGTGAGCATATAGCCCACCCGGACCGGCTTGGAAAGGGCGTCCGGAATGGAGGCCAGAATGATGTTGTCCAGTGTCACATTCTGACGGATGGCTTCAAATTTATGGTAAAACTGATCCAGCGTCACAGCAAAGATGGAGCCGGATTCCTTTAAGTAAAACTCGATCTCCTTCTCGCTGGAGAGGGGATGGATCATATTGGCCGTGGCCCCCACCAGATTGATGGCGTAGAACATGATCACCGCCTGGGGGCAGTTGGGCATAGCCATGGTGATCCGGTCGCCGGGACGGACGCCGGTGGCCTTCAATGCCCGGGCGCAGAGGTCGATTTCCGCCGCCATAGCGCGGTAGGTGGTTTTCCGGCCCATGAACACATAGGCGGTGTGGTTGGGATAGGTTTCCGCGCAACGCTCCACGGCCTCATACATGGTGCAGTCCGGGTAATCCAGATGGGGCGGCACCACGCCGTAAACATTCAGCCACGGCGCTTTCACATGGGATTCTTCTGCGATTTTTGTCTGTTCAGCAGTCAAGGTCGATGGCCTCCTTCAAGGGTCTGTCCAGCAGCTCCGGGTGGCTCATCAGGTGCTGCACGATTTTCAGGGAACGGCCGAAATAGAAGCCGTCCGCCACCCGCTCGTCCAAGGTGATCCCCAGCTCCACCACGTCCCGCACCTGGCGGGTGCCATCGGCGGCGATCTTCTCCGCCTTGTGCATGGTGCCAATGGCGATCATGATGGAATTGGTGCCGTAATTGTTCAAATGGTGGTACACGCTGGGGCATTGGATACTGCCCAAATTGGTAAGGAACACGCTGGCAAAGTTGGGGTCATCCTCCTTCAGCACAGCAGGCACCTTCCCATAGAAATCCAGGGTTTTCAGCCCCCAGAAGAAAAGCATCAGGAACCAGCGGGGCATGATCTTCAGGATATCCATGGCACCGTTGGCACCGCCGCTCTTCTCCGTTCGGGCCTTGTGGACCTTCCCCACCACCTGACGGGTCACAGCGGTCAGGGTCCAGTCCTCCGGGGCTGTGGCCACCACCAGCTTTTCCTCACTGTGGTCCTCAAACCGCTTTTTCGCCACAAAGCCAAGGGTGATCTCGTGGCGCTGGTAATACCGCCGCCCGGAGATGTAGCGGTTCAGATCCGGCCGCAGGTATACGGTTTTGGCAACGGCCATGAGGATACAGTGGAACAGGGTGGTCTTGTATTCGTCCTCTCCCCGGTTCTTTTCCTCGATATAGCGCAGGGCCTCCGTCACGTCAAATTCCATATTGACGTAGACCTCGGCATCGGTGCGCTTATTCATCAGATGGGGCATGATGGCGTGAAGCCCGTCCAGATCCCGGATCCAGCAGGCATCCGGCCGGTCACCCCATCGTTTTGTTCGTTTTTCCATAATTCGCTCCCTTTTTGCCATGCAAAAGCATCACAAAATAAGAAATGTGCCTTTCCCGCGCCCCTGCGGGGCAACCGGAATGCTGCGCGAAAACTTCATGCACTGGCATTTGTGCATTTTGTAGCGCACTGCTTATACACGAAATTTCATGCGGTTTCCTGCCATTTGCCGGAAAATCCAAGCAAACGGGATACCGTGCACAGTATAGCACACCGCATCCCGTTTGTCAGCAATTTTATAGGTTCTTACAGATACCGGTCCAGCTTCTGCCAGAGGGCTTCGCCCTTCTGCTTCAGCTCCGTGCGGAAGGCCCGCCGGCCTTCTCTGTGTTCTTCCAGGCGCTCCTGAAATTCCTCCCGGAACTCATCCCGGCGCACCTGGATGCCTTCTCGGTGCTCATCCCAGCCCTCACGGTACCGCTCTGCCAGGCCATCGCCCAGATCCCGGAGCTTTGCCAGCGCGTCCATCATGCTGCCCTGAGCATTCAAAACACCGTCCATGGGCCTATGGTGATCGTCATACCGGCCCATGCGGTAGTTCTCCATTACAATGCCATAGCGCTCTCTGGCCCGCTTTACCGCATCGCCCCAGGAGAGATACAGCCGGTCCCCGGCCTGACGGCCCACCTGGGCCATACACTCCGGGCGCTTGCAGATCTCCTGCAATTTTGCGGCCATAGACCCGGCATTTTCATCAATGAGGAAGCCGTCCACCCCATCGGTCACGCCCTCCGCCGCGCAGCTGCCGTCGATCAGCACCGCCGCAAGATCGCAGGCCGCCGCCTCCCGAACCACCAGACCGTTGGTATCATAGCTGGAGGGGAACAGGAACAGATCCGCCCGGCAGTACCACGCCCGCAGCGTCTCCCGCTGGGAGATAGCCCCGGTAAAAATGCACTTGCCGCCCAAGGGCTTTGCGTACTCCTGCACCTCCGCCGCGTCAGCGCCGCTGCCGATGAACACCATGCGGAAATCCTGACCCCCAGCCTGAAGCAGCTTCAGCGCGTCCAGAATGATCCGCAGTCCCTTGTACCACATCATGCGGCCCACAAACAGGAACACCGGCACACCCTCCGGCAGATCGTAGTCCGTTGTGGCGGCGGTGATCGCCTCCTCGCTGACCCGGCCCCGGGGCATATCCACGCCGTTTTCCATCACTTGATAGTCTCCCTGATAGCCGATGGACCGGAGGTTTTCCCCCGCGCCGTGGCTCACCACCCACACCTCGTCGCAGGCGGAGATATTGGAGGCCAGTACATACAGCGCGCTCTCCTGCAGCAGCCGCCCCCGGAGGAGCTTGGCTACGTCCACATCAAACTTCGTGTGGTATGTAAACACCAGCGGCGCATCCACCACGTCCCGGATGGACCGGGCCAGGATCGTGGACATCACAGGGCAATGGCTGTGGAGCAGATCTACCTTTTGCTCCTTCAGCTGCCGCAGGGTCTCCGGGGAAAAGGGATAGCCCGCCAGATAGCCGAACAGCCGCCGGGTATCCACGCTGGGATAGCGGGCCACCGGGAAGGGAAAGCGGCTGTCGTCGGCGTCCGGGTGCTCCGGCGTCACCACGATGGCCCGGTCTCCCAGCTTTGTCAGCTCCCGGGCATAGTTGACAACGGTATTGGCCACGCCGTCGATCAGCGGCGGGAAGGAATCATTTAAAAGTGAAATGCTGTATGGTTCCGGCATAGTATGTCCTCCGTTCTATCTATCAGCTTCATTGCGTGTCCCCTAACAGTTTCAGAACGGAAACCGCCGGGACGCGACACACTTCATCAAAATGACAGCAGTCCCAAATGCTCCAGCAGGATTTTACAGCCAAGCAGCACTAAGATCACACCGCCGGTGATCTCCGCCCGCCGCTTGTACCGGGCGCCGAACCAGCACCCCACCGCCACGCCGGCCACAGAGATGCAGAAGGTTGTCACGCCGATCAGGCTGACAGCCGAGAGGATCGGCGTTTCCAGAAAGGCGAAGGTCACGCCTACCGCCAGTGCGTCGATGCTGGTGGCAATGGCCATGAGAAAAAGCTTTTTATGGTCCAGTCTTCCACCAGTAGCAGTGTCCTCCGCCTCGTCCTCCTCGCCGGAGAGGGCCTCCCGGATCATGTTGCCGCCGATAAGCAGCAGCAAAATAAAGGCGACCCAGTGGTCATACTGCTGGATATATCCTGAAAATTGCGAGCCAAGTACCCACCCCAGAAGGGGCATCAATGCCTGAAAGCCGCCGAAATACAATCCCACCGTCAAGGCATGGCCCCATTTGATCTTCGTCATGGACAGGCCCTGACAGATCGCCACAGCGAAGGCGTCCATCGACAGTCCCACGCCGATGAGGAACAGCTCAAGAAATCCCATATTGATTAAGCCTCCTACAGGATCACCGGAACTTCTCTGCGAATTTTAAGGCTGTCCGGCGTCACATCGCAGTCATAGGCCAGCACCCGGACCCCGTGGGCCGCCGCCTCCCGCAGGGCTTCTCCGAATGCGGGATGGGTTGCGTCATTGGGTGCGACGCTGTGAATATCTCTTATTTGTACCACAAAGAACAGGACTGCGTCAAGGCCGGTCTCCGCCGCCCGCTGCAGCTCCCGGATGTGCTTGACGCCCCGCTCCGTGGGGGCGTCCGGGAACAGGGCGTTTCCGTTTTCCTCCAGTGTGACGCCCTTCACCTCCACCAGATGAAGCCGCTCCTTTGTCTCTATGCAAAAGTCCAGCCGGGACCCGCCGTAAGCATACTCCGGGCGGATGGCGGTGACGTCCGACAGGAAACCTCCGGCCGCCGCCCACTCCGCAAATACCTTATTGGGAGCCTGCGCGTCCATATTGATAAGGCTGCTACCCTTTTCCACCGCAATCAGATCGTATGCGGTTTTTCGGTTGGGATTCGTTCCCTTTTCCAGATAGACCGTGCAGCCCGGCACCAGCAGTTCCCGGCACCGGCCCGTATTCTTCACATGGACGGTCTCCACGCTGCCGTCCAGTTCCACATGGGCGATAAAGCGGTTGGGGCGGTCGATGAATTTCGCCGCCCGGACATTCTGATAGTGCATTGCTGTCTCCTTCGTATCATTCGCCATCCGCAGGCGCGGCTGACAGCAGGGGGCTGTACATCATAATGGCATCGTTGGCGCAGAGGTACTGCTCCTCCAAAAGTGCACCGGACAGGCCATACACCTCCCGCCAAAGCTGGTTGTGCCGGATATAGCCGCCCCAGGATGCCTGATCGATCCGGGCGTCCTTTTCTATGACCCGGAATTGCAGCGCCGGCGGCTCTGTCGAGCGCCACGCCCCCTCCAGATGGGTCTCCCCCACCCGCAGACACAGCTGATACGGCCGGTCCGTGTCATTGCGGATCATGAGGTCCCGATGGGGATAGGCGCAGGTAGCCCCGCTGCCGAAGGGCTGGGTACGGTTGGCGTCCGGGAACACGTCATGGGAGTGGCGGTAGCGCTCCGTCACCGTCAGGGGCGTGTGGAGGGTCATCCAGAAAATCAGATTGGACAGCTGGCACAGCCCACCGCCGATGTCCCCGCCGATCTGTCCCAGAAACAGCACCATGCCCTCCTTGTAGCCCTTCCGGGCGGTGGGTTTTCCGATGCGTTTCCAGTAGCTGAAGGTCTCGCCGGGATACAGGATCAGCCCGTCCAGCCGCTTTACGGCCAGCCTCAGGTTCGTTACCTTATTCTCCTGCCAGGCCATTTCTTCTCCCCGGAGGTGGCGCATAAGCGGCGTGGCATGGGAGAACTGGACGCAGGGGAGCCGTTCTTCCTTCCGGGTCTTTGCCCAACGGTACTTGGGCGAGCACCACAGCAGATAGCGCTTTCCTGTGTAATATGCCTTTCCCAGCCGCAGGCGCAGCCAGCTGCGTCGGATGGGCGGACGCAGATCCATCTTCGTATCCACAACGTCTCCCCCTTTCATTTTTCTTAGTATGCCACAGGATCTGCCGTAAATCTACATCAAAACGGTAACATTTCCCACGGATAGCCGCAGTCTCCCGGTCTGTTTCCTGTCAGGAAGGCGGCCAACCGCGGGTATGGATCGCCGCCGAGACCGCCTTTCCCGAAGCTCATCCAAAAAAAGCCGCAAATTCCCCGTCAACCACGCCGCAAACGCAAAACCGGCCGCTTTTCGTTCACAAATTGTTTTCTGGACAGTCCTTCCACACGGTGCTAAAATTGCTGTTATCCATAGAATGCATACCAATTCAGAAGCGGAATTTCTGCCGGTTTCCGCTCCAAGAGAAAGAAGGAACGATCCATGAATGAGGTCCATTCCCCGAAAAAGCCTCTGATCTTCTACTACATGGTGGCCATGCTGCTGGTGATGCTGTTCAACTTCATCGCCATGCCCTGGCTGTCCCAGTATCAGATTCAGGAGGTGGACTACAACACCTTTGTGTCGATGACGGAAAAGGGTGAGATCGGCCGGGCGGAGATTCAGGAGGCCGACAACCGGATCCTGTTCACCAGCAAGGATGAAAAAACCATCTACAAGACCGCTATGATCTCCACGGACAGCCAGCTTGTCCAGCGACTGCTGGACGCCGGTGTTTCCACCAGCGGCGAGGAGATCGAGCAGACCTCCCTGCTCATGAATATTCTGAGCTGGGTGGCCCCCATTCTGATCTTCATCGCCCTGGGGCAGTTCATGTCCCGGAAGCTGATGCAGAAAATGGGCGGCGGTAATTCCATGATGTTCAATATGGGCAAGTCCAATGCCAAGGTGTATGTGAAGTCCGCCGAGGGAATTCGCTTTGACGACGTGGCCGGTGAGGACGAGGCCAAGGAGAATCTGACGGAGATCGTCAATTATCTCCATGACCCCAGTAAGTATCAGGAGATCGGTGCTTCCATGCCCAAGGGCGTCCTGCTGGTTGGCCCTCCGGGTACCGGTAAGACCATGCTGGCCAAGGCCGTGGCCGGTGAGGCCAACGTGCCCTTCTTCTCCATGTCCGGCTCCGAATTCGTAGAGATGTTCGTGGGCATGGGTGCTTCCAAGGTCCGTGACCTCTTCAAGCAGGCCAAGGAGAAGGCTCCCTGCATCGTATTTATCGACGAAATCGACGCCATCGGCAAAAAACGTGACGGTCAGATCGGCGGCAACGATGAGCGGGAGCAGACTCTGAACCAGCTCCTGACGGAGATGGACGGCTTCGAGGGCAATACCGGCGTCATCATTCTGGCAGCCACCAATCGTCCGGAGTCTCTGGACCCCGCCCTGACCCGTCCCGGACGATTCGACCGTCGGGTGCCGGTGGAGCTGCCGGACCTGAAGGGCCGGGAGGAGATTCTGAAGGTCCACGCCAAGAAGATCAAGGTGGCTGAGGATGTTGATTTCAACAAGGTCGCCCGTATGGCCTCCGGCGCATCCGGCGCAGAGCTTGCCAACATTGTGAACGAGGCCGCTCTGCGGGCTGTCCGGGACGGGCGGAAATTCGCCACCCAAGCGGATCTGGAGGAGAGCATTGAGGTGGTCATCGCCGGTTATCAGAAGAAGAACGCCATTATGACGGACCACGAAAAGCGCATTGTGGCTTATCACGAGATCGGCCACGCGCTGGTGGCGGCAAAGCAGACCAATTCCGCACCGGTGCAGAAGATCACTATTGTTCCCCGGACCTCCGGCGCGCTGGGCTACACCATGCAGGTGGATGAGGGCAACCACGTTCTGATGAGCAAGGAGGAGATTGAAAACAAGATTGCCACCTTCACCGGCGGACGGGCTGCGGAGGAAGTGGTCTTCGGTTCCGTCACCACCGGCGCCTCTAACGATATTGAGCAGGCCACCAAGCTGGCACGTGCCATGATCACCCGGTACGGCATGAGCGACGATTTCGACATGGTGGCGCTGGAGACCGTTACCAATCAGTATCTGGGCGGCGACGCCTCTCTGGCCTGCTCCGCCGAGACCCAGACTAAGATCGACCAGCAGGTAGTGGCGCTGGTGAAGCGGGAGCACCAGAAGGCGCTGGATATTCTCCGGGAAAACCGGACGAAGCTGGATGAGCTGGCCAACTTCCTCTATGAAAAGGAAACCATCACCGGCGAGGAATTCATGGGGATTTTGAACGGATAAGCCGGGGCGGTTGTTTGAAGCGACAATCAGGCCGCTTTTATGTGATTCACCCAGCAGAATTGGAATTTTAGGAGGAAGGTGTTTATGAAGAAGGTGTTTATGAAGAAGCCTTTTCCCAAAATGATCCTGCGGATTCTTCTTGTTTGCGTTCTGCTTCTTGGGTTTCTTTATATGGATGACGATATTGGCACATCTGCTGCCAATCTGGAATCAGATATTCGCAATTTACAGAAGATTCCAGAGGATTGGATCGTTGAGGGAGATGTTTCCGATACGATGGCAGCCTATATCTCCTATCCCCAAGATCGGAGCGATCATACTTTTTCTGTCTACGTAAATCGTCCCGGACTTTCCTTCGGATATTTCTTTCGCGGCGGCGGAAGTCTTTCCGGAGTTGAAAGGGGAATCGCGGAATTCACGGTCGATGGGTATAACGAGCGGGCCTTCATCTCTATGAATCAACCGAAGGCGGCGCGGTTGGAAATCGATGATGGCAACACAGTTCAAATCATCGATCTTAACAGCGATCAGCCGTTTGCGATCGTCTTACCCGCAAATGCTGGCGTTATCCATTTTTATGACGGAAACGGAAATCCTGTAAATTATCAAAAGAACCCTCTTTGACAAGCACCGGTTTTCAAACAATAAAAATCTCCGGTTGCGGCGGTAAGATGCAAAAAAGAGTGCCATCCTTCGGATGGCACTCTTTTATTGCTTTAGGAAGCTCTTACTTCGCGGCCTTGGCAGCCTTGATAGCCTCGATCAGCATGG
>ERZ826016.982-NODE-982-length-30014-cov-15.435161_pt1 | contig 30014 bp, 20 predicted proteins | sample MGYA00519872_ERZ826016 | MGnify/ENA primary metagenome ERZ826016 (study PRJEB31778, sample SAMEA3449218) | human gut metagenome | biome: human gut; feature: human-associated habitat; material: faeces | place: United Kingdom | collected 2010/2012 ... | reverse complement strand
CGCGGTGGCAACAGCCATAGCAAGTGCGGTGGGATTAACCTCGTGCATGGGATAAATTTATGTAGAAGCCGTCTCCGTATAGGAAACGGCTTCATACTTTTAAAAAAGTATAATCAGTAATTCTGGTTAGGATGCCTGTAATTTGTCTACAAAGAATGTCTTTTATCCACTGTATTTTTGTAACGTAGAAAATAGATAATCAATTCTTTAATCATTAAAACAAGAAGATATGGAACGAATATTATTTTTAGCGGCAACGTTTTTTATGATGCTGTATGCAAGTATTTCTTTTGCGCAGACAGATGCGGATAATTTTTACAAGAGCAATTCCGTAAATATGGAAAAAGTATTTTTCTCCAATCAATACAAAATGAAAGTGACGGGGAACCTCTTTTTACCCAAAGAAATGAAAGAGGGTGAAAAATATCCGGCAATCATCGTGGGGCATCCCATGGGAGCCGTCAAAGAGCAAAGCGCAAACCTATATGCCACAAAAATGGCAGAACGGGGTTTCGTCACTTTGTCTATCGATCTGTCATTCTGGGGAGGAAGTGAAGGAGAACCACGCAATGCAGTCCTGCCGGAACTTTATGCGGAATCTTTCAGTGCGGCAGTGGATTTTCTGGGTACACGCCCTTTCATTGACCGTGAACATATTGGCACAATCGGAATTTGTGGCAGTGGAAGCTTTGCTATCAGTGCGGCAAAGATAGATCCCCGGTTGAAAGCTATCGCAACAATAAGCATGTACAATATGGGAACAGCCAGCCGAAATGGTTTGAAACATGCGCTGACATTGGAACAAAGAAAACAAATCATGGCAGAAGCTGCCGAGCAACGTTATGTAGAGTTTTTAGGCGGAGAAACTAAATATACCGGAGGCACTCCTCACGAAATCACGGAAAAATCCGATCCGATAGCACGGGAATTTTATGAATTTTACCGCACTTCGCGGGGAGAATTCACCCCCGAAGGAGCAACTCCTCTGACTACTACACACCCTACGCTCAGCAGTAATGTAAAGTTTATGAATTTCTACCCTTTTGCCGATATTGAAACAATCTCACCTCGTCCCATGCTTTTTATTACAGGTGAAAATGCCCATTCACGCGAATTCAGTGAAGATGCTTACAGGCTTGCTGCCGAACCGAAAGAATTATATATCGTTCCCGGTGCAGGGCATGTAGATCTTTATGACCGTGTCGGCCTTATCCCGTTTGACAAACTGGAATCTTTCTTTAAGGAATACCTAAAATAATACATTACTCTAATTTATTGTCATTGCCGACCTGATCGGCAATGACAATAAATTAGAGTAATGTATTAACGTCAAAGTAGCAAATAGACCTTTGGGGACAGCCTCCTTTGCTCTACCCGATTGCATGGCGCAGCTTATTAAGTTAAATAAATACCTTACAAATTTAAGAGCTGCAACATATCAAACAGTTCTTTGCTCTTTACGGGCTTAGTAAGATAACCATTGAAACCACTCGACATGATTTTTACTTTATCATCGCTATATGCAAAAGCAGTAACAGCAACGATAGGAATCTCGGAAGAAAGCTGACGGATAGCGGCAGTTGCTTCGTAACCATCCCATTCCGGCATACGAATATCCATCAAAATGCCGTCCGGTTCATGCTTGACAAACATTTCTACGGCTTCCTGACCGTTCCATGCATGATATAGCTCATATTTGTTTTTCAACAAGATTTCGAGTAAATGGTAATTGTCTACAATATCTTCCGCAATCAGTATTTTTTTCTTAGGCTTATCCCCTACTGCATTGTCCTCAGTTGTCGATTGCCCTGTATGTTCATTATTAACTTTTTCTTCGGCAGCTTTATTTTCAACTACTTGTGTCAATTGTTGTTCCATTGGCTTTTCCGGCAAAGTAAACCAGAAAGTAGATCCCTCACCCTCTACGGAAGTAACCCCGATTTCCCCACCCAGCTTACGGATAATGCTTTGGCAGATAGCAAGTCCCAAACCTGTTCCCTGCTTAAAGTTATTGAGTTTCACGAAACGCTCAAAAATATGAGTAAGTTTCTCTTCGGGTATTCCGGTTCCTGTGTCGGTTACATAGAAATAAAGCCCGTTTTCACGCAGTTCGTAACCGAATGTGATACTTCCCTTCTCCGTGAACTTCATGGCATTTGTCAGGAAATTCATTACCACCTGCGACAAACGCACGCGTTCGGTATGTATGAAGCATTTAGGCAACCCCGGAATAAAATTAATTGCCACATTTGTATTGGCAGCATTCTTGTAACGGGCTGTCTGTTCCAAATCACGGAACACAATATTCACATCCACATCAGACCAGTTGAATTCCAATGTATCGGCTTCTATCTTGGAAAGGTCGAGAATATCATTGATTAATTGAAGCAACAATTCATTGTTGTAGCGGATAATCTCCCTATAACCTTCCCTTTCTTCCACATTATCGGTCACGGCAAGCAAATCGGAGAATCCCACAATGGCATTGAGCGGAGTACGTATTTCGTGACTCATGTTGGCAAGGAAAGCCGATTTCAGTTTATCGGAGCTTTCCGCCCTTTCCTTGGCTATCTTCAACTCTTCCTGCTCTTTTTTCTGTTTTTCAATGTCGATATTCACACCCAGCATCATAATGCTATTGTTAGCCGGATCAAAAGATTGCTGAATGATGTATTGTTTAATCCACCTGTATCCATCTTTGGTTTTGACACGTATATCCACATCGAATGCCGGGTAAGGCTCTTTTCCTGCTCTTTCAATGTAATTTATCATAGCTTCACGGTCATCGGGATGCAGGTTTTCGAAACGAGACACGGCATCATAGACACTATTGGAACTGATACCACCCAAATTGCTCAGGTAAATAGGCGTGGACACACATGTTTTCTTCAACAGGTCTGCAGAGCAGAAACCGATATTGGAAACCGAAGAAGCCAGATTAATCATTCTTTCAAAAGCAGCATTCTGTTTCAATGTGTTATGCACCAAAGTATTATCTACCCAAATTATCACGAACGATTCTGTTTCACCCTTTGCATTTTTAAGATAATCGACAATGAAGCGGAAATATTTCACCTCTCTGTGACTACTTTTGGCATACTTTTCATTGAGGATTCTATAATCATATTTCACTTCGTCGAACACAGGAATACCTTTGCGCATCATATCCTTGAATTCACTGTTAACGCAAGGATTATCAAAGATATTAAGCTTTCCCACGGAAGTGTCTTTCGAATCGAAGCCCAAATACTCCACATAGGCATTGTTTACTTCACGTATCACTCCGTCTTTGTCGCAAATAGCAGCACCTACAGGAAGGGACTCGAACACCAGAAGAAATTTTTCTGTGGATCGTTCAATGGATTTCTCCAAATATTTCTCACGGGTAATATCATGGAAAGTTACCAAAAGATACTCTTTCTTATTAATCACCATGTATGCCCCCGAAAGCAGGATATTATAATGCAACAATTTGTTTTCTTTATCCAGTTGCATCACAGTTTCAACATTGTTGAAATTACTCTTTGTGGCAAATGCATTTTTTATCTGTCCGCGTATCACACAAGTCTGGCAACTCTTATGCATTCCGCACTTATTGCCATAGACTTTCGCAAAGTGGCATTCCATAATTTCGCCGAACTTAAGATGACCGTTCTTTGGTGCATTTAAGGAATTCAGTACATAATAGTTGGTTTTATACACATGGAAATTATTATCAATGAGAAACAGATATTCTTGAGAATCGTTGTTGATAATTTGATTAACGACATTGAGTTCTTGCTTTTTAGCACGAAGGACAACATATAAGCTAATCAAGGCAGACACCAATATTAATATGACTCCAACAAGAAAAAAAATATAGAATGAGCTAACTACTGCAATTATCATAATTTCATGTTATATAGTAAATAGATAATCAGGCTGTTCTTAAACGGGCTAAAATTAATTATTTTATCCAAGAAAAGTTTCATTTTTGGAAAAAATATTTATTTCACTTCCAAAAAATTATTTCTATTCAAACGTTAAATAACTATTTTAATAAACACTTATCGGCATTATTTGTTAATTTGTAACTATCTTTGCATCATTATTCATTTTATAAAAAAAACAAATTCAAAGTTATGAAAAAACTTATTTACGTCTTTGTAGCTGGTGCTTTAACTTTGGGAGCATGCTCAAACGGACAAGGTTACAAAATTAAAGGAAGTGTGGACGGCGCTGCCGACGGCGATACCGTGCTTATTCAGGAAGTAGCTAACCGCGCTTTAGTACCTACTGACACTGCTGTTATTGTCAATGGCGAATTCGTATTCGAAGGAAAACAAGACTCTGCTGTTGTACGCTATATTACTTACATAAACAATGGCAAACAATATATGACTGATTTCTTCCTTGAAAACGGAAACTTAAGCGCAAAACTCGGAGAAAACAGTTCGGTAAACGGTACCACAAACAATGATGCTTATCAGGAATTCAAGAATGGCCTGTATGCATTCCAAAAAGAATATGGAGCTATCATCGAATCTTTGCAGGATACAACTATCACCAAAGAACAAAAAGACTCCAAAATGAAAGAACTTGAAGCTAAGTCAAAAGAAATGACCGGCAAGATTGCTGCTGCCATTGAAAAGAACTATAATAACCTTGCAGGTTTGGAACTTGTTAAGAACTTCGGTTATAACCTCTCTGAAGAAGAAATTGAACCGGTGTTGAACAAACTTGATGCAAAATTCCAAAATGATCCGACTGTTGTTAGCTTAAAAGAACATATCGCTAAAACAAAAGCTACCGCAGTAGGTCAGAAATACATTGATTTCACAATGCAGGATCCTGAAGGCAAAGAAGTGAAATTGTCTGATTATGTAGGCAAATCCAAATATGTATTGGTAGACTTCTGGGCATCATGGTGTGGTCCTTGCCGCGCAGAAATGCCTAATCTTGTTAAGACTTATGCCGCTTACAAGAACAAAGGTTTCCAGATTGTAGGTGTATCTTTGGATGAGAACGCAGAAGCATGGAAAGGTGCTATCAAAGCAATGAACATGACTTGGCCTCAAATGTCTGATCTTAAAGGCTGGCAATGTGAAGGTGCTCAACTTTATGCTGTAAACGGTATTCCTTTCACAGTGTTGATTGACCAAGAAGGTGTAATTGTTGAAAAAGGTCTTCGCGGAGAAAAGCTTGATGAAAAACTTGCCGAACTTCTTAAATAAGAAATAACAGATTAATGTCTGTTTTAACATAGGATCGCTGTTCTTTCACAGAACAGCGATTTTTTATGTCTAATTATTAGACACACATTAGGGAACCTACACCGGAATGCATATCTTTGGCATTAAAATAAGGGAAAAAAGAATATGGCTAAACAAGGAAAGATAATAGTAGTGGATGACAACAAGGGTGTATTGACGGCTTTGCAACTGCTGCTAAAAAAATATTTCAATGAAGTAATCACCTTGTCCTCTCCTAATAATCTGCTACCTGCCCTACGCAATGAACCGGCAGAGATAGTTTTACTCGACATGAACTTTACCGCCGGAATAAACAGCGGGAACGAAGGTTTGTTTTGGTTGCATGAAATAAAAAAAGTAAATCCGCACATCCCCGTTGTGCTTTTCACAGCCTATGCCGACATAGACCTTGCCGTGAAAGGAATAAAGGAAGGAGCAACGGACTTTGTTGTGAAACCGTGGGATAACAATAAGATGGTGGAAACATTGCTTGCCGCCTGCAACAAAAAGAAAAAAAACTCCAAAGAGAAAATAAAAACAAGCACTCCCGGCATGTATTGGGGAGAAAGCCCTGTAATGAAACAACTGCGCACACTGGTAGAGAAAGTAGCTGCCACAGATGCAAACATTCTGATTACAGGAGAAAACGGAACAGGTAAAGAAGTGCTTGCCCGTGAAATACATTCTTTGTCATTAAGAAAGCAGCAACCTATGATAGTAGTAGACATGGGAGCCATCACGGAAACATTATTTGAAAGTGAATTATTCGGACACATAAAAGGATCTTTCACTGATGCTTATGCCGACCGTGCCGGAAAATTCGAGACTGCCGACAATGGTACGCTTTTCCTCGATGAAATAGGAAACTTACCTTATCACCTGCAAGCAAAACTACTCACAGTGCTGCAAAGAAGAAGTGTTATAAGAGTGGGAAGCAATGCTCCCATTCCCGTAAATATACGGTTGGTATGTGCCACTAACCGCAACTTACAGGAAATGGTGAACAAGGAAGAATTCAGAGAGGACTTATTGTATCGAATCAACACCATACACATAGAGATACCTTCTCTTCGCGAACGTAAAGAGGACATTATACCCTTGTCAGAGATATTTCTAGCACGCTTTTGCCAACAATATGACAAACAGCCCATGAAACTGAGTAATGAAGCAAAAGAAAAGCTGATTTCACATCCCTGGTATGGCAATATTCGCGAATTAGAGCATGCTTTGGAGAAAGCGGTCATTATCAGTGATGGTGCAATTCTTTCGGGAAATTCTTTTCAATTACCACAGAAAAAGGAAATGCCGGACTCGGCTGTTTCTACTCTTGAAGAAATGGAATTGAAGATGATACAGAAAGCTATTGAGAAGTGTAAAGGTAATCTTTCTGCCGTTGCTTCACAGCTTGGCATTACTCGTCAAACGTTATACAACAAAATGAAAAAGTTTAACTTATGAGTAATTTAATCCATCGGATTATTCGTTCGCTGATTGTGCAACTTGCCTTCTTGACAAGTCTTACCGTTGGAGCAACTATTTGTTTCCTTAACAACAATCTGTTATGGGGGATTATCTTCGGAATAATAATTATCTTACTGTTTGTTTATATCCGGCTGCAATCTCAGGAAAACACAAAAAAAATACTTTTTATGCTTGATGCTATTGAAAATAGCGACAATTCATTCAAATTCAGTAACAGAAACCTGACAGGAAAGAACAAACAAATAAACGAGTCGCTCAACAGAGTGACACAAATACTCTATAATGCAAAGATTGAGACAGTACAGAAAGAAAAATATTATGAACTGATTCTGAACACAGTAAATACAGGTATTCTTGTGTTGAACGATAACGGCAGTATCCATCAAAGCAACAACGAAGCTATGAGACTGCTGGGACTTCATGTTTTGACGCACATTAAACAGTTGGCACAGATAGATCCTACCCTACCCGAACGTTTCTCGGACTTTGTTTCGGGAACAAAAGAACAGATTTCATTCGCCAATGAGCAAGGAACAGTAAACCTATCTGTAAAGGTATCGGATATAGTAATCCGCAACGAACATCTGCGTATCCTTGCCATGAACGACATCAAGAACGAATTGGAAGAAAAGGAAATAGATTCATGGATAAAGCTGACACGGGTACTTACCCACGAAATTATGAATTCCGTTACTCCTATCACTTCACTGAGTGACACACTGCTGACTTTGCCCGAAACCAACGAAGAAATGAAGAACGGGTTGAAAGTTATCAGCACCACGGGAAAGGGATTGATTTCATTCATTGAATCATACCGCAAGTTCACACATATTCCCCAACCATCGCCAAGCCTGTTCTATGTAACAGATTTCATCGGGCGCATGGTAGAACTGGCACGACACCAAAAGCCTCATCCCAACATTAAGATTGAAACTACCGTAATGCCGGCAGATCTGCTTGTATATGCCGATGAAAACCTGATAGCGCAAGTAGTAACCAACTTATTAAAGAATGCGGTTCAAGCCATAGGCAACAAGCCGAACGGAATCATCATCATAACCGCTAAAAGCAATGCTGCGGATGAAGTAGTTATAGAAATTCATAATAACGGACCTGCCATCCCTCCGGAAGTAACCGAACATATTTTTATTCCTTTTTTTACTACCAAAGAAGAAGGAAGCGGCATAGGATTAAGCATTTCACGACAAATTATGCGAATGTCCGGAGGAAGCCTTACACTTAAACATTCTTCCAGAGAAGAAGGAACAACATTCGTATTGATATTCTCTTGATATTGCTTCGACAGACCAATTTACTGAAAGAATTTACATTTCCCATAAACAAAGATTTTATTTTTATTGTTATATTTATACCCGAAAACGTAACAATAAAAAAGAAAAAACATGTTATTCAGTGCAGAAAACATCTTATTAATTGGTTCTATCTTATTATTTGTCAGTATCGTACTCAGTAAAACCGGTTACAGGTTTGGTATTCCCACCCTTTTGGTATTCCTCTTTGTAGGAATGTTATTTGGTAGTGACGGTCTGGGGGTACAGTTCCACAATGCCAACGAAGCGCAGTTTATTGGTATGGTAGCCCTGAGTATCATTCTTTTCTCGGGCGGAATGGATACGAAGTTCGCAGAAATTAAACCGGTTTTGAGCCGAGGTATTTTACTTTCCACTTTCGGAGTTTTGCTTACCACGCTATTTACCGGTTTCTTTATTTATTGGATTTCGGGAATGGATAGTACTAATATTTATTTACCGCTCACCACTTCCTTGCTGTTGGCTGCCACCATGTCGTCAACAGACTCGGCATCCGTATTCAACATCCTGCGCTCACAGAAGATGAACCTGAAACACAACCTCCGCCCCATGCTCGAATTGGAAAGCGGAAGTAACGATCCTATGGCATATATGCTTACCATCGTACTCATACAATTCATTCAGTCTACCGGCATGGGAGTAGGACAAATACTGGGATCATTTGCCATACAGTTCATTGTAGGTGCAGGAGCCGGTTATTTACTCGGTAAGCTGGCAATCATTATAATCAACAAAATCAATCTGCCAAATCAATCCCTCTATCCTATCTTGCTGTTGGCATTCATATTCTTTACTTTCACCATTACCGACTTTGTAAAAGGGAACGGCTATCTTGCCGTGTATATTGCCGGAATTATGGTAGGTAACACAAGAATCACAAACCGAAAAGAGATTTCAACCTTTATGGACGGTATGACTTGGTTGTTCCAGATTATCATGTTCCTCACACTGGGCTTACTTGTCAATCCTCATGAAATGCTAAGCGTGGCTCTTGTAGCAATGCTTATCGGAGTATTTATGATTATCGTGGCACGACCGTTGAGTGTACTCCTGTGTTTGCTGCCTTTCCCGAAAATGAGTTTCAACTCCAAGATATTTGTTTCATGGGTGGGACTACGTGGTGCTGTGCCCATCATCTTTGCCACCTATCCGGTAGTTGCCAATGTAGAAGGTTCCAATCAGATATTCAACATCGTGTTCTTCATCACAATTCTTTCATTAGTCATACAAGGCTCAACGATCTCTTTCTTTGCCAAACTGCTTCACCTCGACACTCCGTTTGAAAAGACAGGAAATGATTTCGGTGTGGAATTACCCGAAGAACTCGATACCAACTTGCGTGACATAGTGCTAACGGAAGAAATGCTCGTAAAAGGAAATACATTAGCCGATATGAATATCCCTAAAGGAACTTTGGTGATGTTGGTAAAACGCAATGATGAATTTATCATCCCCAATGGAACTGTTCATTTGAAAGAAGGAGATAAACTGTTATTGATTTCAGAGAACGAAAAGAAATAAATTCCGGAAACAGCAAAGGAGTTGGAAAAACTATTTTCCAACTCCTTTTTTCTTTTACAGCCAGCGGGTAAACTTCCTTAAATACCACTGTTTCACCATTTGTGTCAATACACAATAACATAACAATATGCCTATCAGCCAAGGGAAATAACTCCAAGGAAGCGGTTCAAAACCAATAGATGCACCCAAATCCGTAAAAGGTATAATAATACCTATTGCCATAACCAGAATAGTTAATGTCAACACAGGCAGTGAAGCCGTACTTTGTACAAAAGGAATCTTCCGGGTGCGTATCATGTGAACAATCAGCACTTGGGAAAGCAACCCTTCGACAAACCAGCCGGATTGAAACAAGGTTTGATGTGCCGAAGAATTGCAGCCGAACACATACCACATCACCATGAAAGTCACAATATCGAATATAGAACTTATCGGACCGATATAAATCATAAACCTGCTCAAATCGGAAGCATCCCATTTACGGGGTTTACGCAGATATTCCGCATCCATACGGTCAAAAGGTATCGTAGTTTGGGAAATATCATACAAAAGGTTCTGTATCAGCAGATGAATGGGAAGCATCGGCAGAAAAGGGAGGAATGCACTTGCTACCAACACGCTGAACATATTTCCAAAATTGGAACTTGCCGTCATCTTAATATACTTGTTGATATTGCCAAAGGTTTTACGTCCTTCGAGCACTCCATCTTCCAACACCATTAAATCCTTTTCCAAAAGTATAATATCCGCACCTTCTTTGGCTATATCCACAGCCGTATCGACCGAGATACCTACATCAGACTGACGCAAAGCGGCTGCATCGTTAATTCCGTCACCTAAGAACCCCACTGTATTGCCGCTCTGTTGCAACAAAGTAATGATACGGGTTTTCTGCATCGGGGTAAGCTTGGCAAACAAAGTCATCTCTCCTACTCTCTCCTTCAATTCTTCATCGGTCATTTGCTCCACCTCATTTCCATTCAATGTATGAGCCGTATCAATACCTACCTGTCGGCAGATTGTTTTCACAATAGCTTCATTATCTCCCGAAAGCACTTTTACCTCCACACCATGTTCGTGGAGTTGACGTATGGCATTCATTGTAGAAGGTTTCGGTGGATCAAGAAAAGCAAGAAACCCGATTAATACCATGTCGGTTTCATCTTCTATGGCAAAATCATGTTCTTTTTCAATCCAGCTTTTCTGAGCTACGGCAAGTACCCGCATACCTTCCCTGTTCATCTGTTCGGTAATAGTTAATGCCTTACTGCACAAACCTTCTTCCATAGGGTGCACTTCCCCGCCAAACTCGGCATATGAACAAATAGCCAACATTTCCTCCACTGCACCTTTAGTAATAATCTGACGCTTGCCATGCTTGCCCTCTACCACAACAGACATGCGGCGGCGGGTAAAATCGAACGGGATTTCATCCACTTTTTCATAATCATCTTTCAGATGTTCCAATTGTAACTCTTTTACATGAGAAAGGATTGCCTTATCCATGAGGTTTTTTAATCCGGTTTGAAAGTAACTGTTAAAGTAAGCATGGCGCAAAACCCGTTTGTCCCCATCAGCACTCCCGTCAGCATTGATATACCTCTCAAGAATAATTTTATCGCAAGTCAATGTTCCAGTTTTATCAGTACAAAGAATATTCATCGCTCCAAAGTTCTGAATTGCGTTCAGGTTCTTCACTATTGTTTTCTTCTTTGACATAACAACCGCTCCTTTCGACAGATTAGCGGTTACAATCATTGGCAACATTTCAGGAGTAAGCCCCACAGCAATGGAAATAGCAAAAAGGAATGCTTCAAACCATTCTCCTTTTGTAAGCCCGTTAATGAGAAATACGAACGGAACCATCACCAACATAAAGCGGATAAGAAGCAAGCTCACTTTGCTGATGCCTTTATCGAAAGCAGTTTGCGCACGTACGCCGGTTATACTCTTTGCAATAGTACCCAAATAGGTATTGCTCCCGGTTTGGAACACAATAGCTTTAGCCGAACCACTGATAACGGTTGAACCCAGATAGCAGATGTTATCCAACTCTACAACGCTGCCTTCGCAGGATTTATCTTTTTTAGTGAAAGGGAACTTCTCCACGCCGTCGGATTCACCTGTAAATGAAGCCTGGCTCACAAACAAGTCTTTTGACTCAATGATACGTACATCTGCAGGAATCATATCTCCTGCTGCCAGATAGACAATATCTCCCGGAACCAATTCCCTTATATCTATTTCCGTTTCGGGCAAACCATTTCTTTTAACCGATGTACTGTTCTTTACCATCTTCATCAAAGCATCCGAAGCCTCTCCGGCTTTCTTCTCCTGCCAGAAACGAAGGATACCACTTAACACTACCATTATTGTGATGACAATGACACTTGTCCATTCCTGCTCACCCGGCTCTGCCATTAATACATCAATAACAAGCGAAACTATTGCCAAGGCAGTGAGTACCCCGATAAAAGGATTGATGAACGCTTCGCAAAATCTGATTATTGCTTTTTTCTTCTGCTCATGCACTATCTCGTTCCGACCATAAAGTTCTTGCCTGACTCTTACATCTTCATCTGTCAGCCCCAAGGGAATTGTTTGGAAGTAGGGATAAAGCACATTAAGAGGCTGGGCTGCCGCCATAAACGCTTTTTCTGTATTAAACAGTACCGCTTGATTTGTTTTTTTCTTTTTCCACATCATAACTCTTTACTTTTAGCGGTTAATACTCCATTTATTTGACGCTGCAAAAGTAAAAACGGCTTCCCGAAGAAGCCGTTAGAAAAGTATTAAAGTGGTATTAGAAAACCATTAGAGTTTTTAAATATGAGGAAGCTCCACCGTGAATACCGTACCGTCTCCTACCTGTGAATTTACTTCAATAGAACCTTTATGCAAAGTAATAATTTTCTGTGTTAAAGCCATTCCTATGCCATATCCCTGAGTAGACCGACCGTTTTCTCCCCGGTAAAACGGCACAAAAAGGTTTTCCACATCCTCGGTGCTCATTCCTGTTCCAGTATCAGAAAAACGAATAATGGATTTGTCTTGCCAGAAAGTAATCTGAACCGATGAAGTTTTGTTTGCCGAGAACTTACAGTTATTCTCAATAAGATTAACAAAAGCAGTAGTCAGCAGATAACCGTTTCCCATTACCGTGATAGCATTTTCATCATCCGATTCCTGTCCGAAAACCAGCTCAACGGTATATCCGGAGTTTGCTTTCAGCACCACTTCACGAGCATCTAATAGCAATTCATCCAACCGGACTTCTTCCATTCTTATCTGTTCGGGCAAATAATCTGCTTTTGCCAGATTAAGCAATCCCTCTATGAGCTTCACTATCCTGTGGGAATCCTGCAAAGCGTTACGGATAGCCTCTTTATATACTTCAGGTTGGCGTTCTTTCAATACGGCAAGTTCCAGTTCTGTAATCAGGGCAGCCATTGGTGTGCGCAATTCATGGGAAACATTACTCACAAACATTTTCTGAGAATGGAAAGCATTCTCCAATCTGTCAAGCATCCGGTTAAAAGTGCTGCTCAATTCTCCCAATTCATCTTTTTCATTCACAACAGGCAAACGCTTGTTCAGATGCTGTGCCGTTATGGTTTCCACTTCGTCTACAATAGCAGTAACAGGAGAAAGCGCACTGCGTGCAAGGAAATATCCCACACCTACCAATATAATAAGTCCCAACAAAGATAAAAGTATCAGAACGGTTTGCAGGGATTTCAGATTCTCATATCCATAACCGTCATAGGCAGCTGCCGTAAGTATATAATTCTTTCCATGAAAAGAATACTCCATTCCTATGGCTTGATAGTGATCCTGATAAAATTCAATGGACTTCTTTACCAGTATCTTCTTTATCATTTCCGGCGTTTCTTTCACTATATCTATCTCACGGGCATCGTGATAGAGCAGTTTGAAATCCGTATCATAAATGGCAACCTCCACTTCATTGATAAACTCACGGTTATTCATGTAGATGGATTGCATCGTAACTGCATCCACACGATTATCAAGAAACAAGTTTGCTTTGGTGATAGCTTCCTTTTTCAAATCACGAAAGAATGTTTCACTTCTGTTGTGCTCGCTGAAAAGATAGATGGCAAGTATCAGAAAAAGGAAAACAGCCGCCGTTGCCGCCGTGTAGCGAATGGCAAGTTTTGTTCTTATCTTCATTGTTCTTTTGTTAAGATGAATCCCATGCCCGGTTTTGTATGAATGAGTTTTACCTCATAATCCCGGTCAATCTTCTTCCGCAAATAATTGATATATACATCAATGAAATTCGTCCCCGTATCGAAATGCGTATTCCACACCCTATCGGCAATCTCCATACGTGTAAGCACACGTTCCGGATTCTCTATCATATAAAGAAGTAAGTTATATTCTTTCGGAGATAGTTTTATGGCATTTCCTGCACGATATACTGTCTTTGTTTTTAGATCAACATGCAAATCCTCGTAATCCAATTCTTCGGGTTGAGAAGCGTTTGCTTCACCTTTACGCTTCAGCAACACATGAATACGGGCATTAAGCTCACGAAAGTCGAAAGGCTTTACCAAATAATCATCTGCCCCTGCATCAAAACCTTCCAACTTATCATCGGTAGTGCCCAAAGCAGTCAACATCAAAATCGGAACGGCAGGGTTTATTTTCCGTATCTCCTTGCAGAGTTCAAAACCATCCATTTTAGGAAGCACCACATCCGACAGAACCAAATGATAAGTTCCCGACCTGAACAGGCGTAATCCCATTATTCCATCATAGGCAACAGATACCTGATAACCCGTCTCCTCAAGTCCGCGTTTCAGCAGTTCGGCAACCCTTTGTTCATCTTCAACCACCAATATCTGATACATAGGTTTAATATTATTCGTTCACTACAAAGATAGTATTAAAATATCTCATTTTTCAAGAGAACTTATATCTATATCTAAACATTTCAACAGTTTATCTTGTTACATAGACAATCCATCTTTCATCTTCCGCATGAAAGTACCAGCTCCAAAAGGCTTTTTACTAATTCTAATTTTAAAGACAAGTATCATTATGAGCAAAATTGAAATAAAAGATTTATACCTTATTTTCGGACACGAAAAACATAAAGCATTCCGCATGCTCCGGGAAGGAAAAAGCAAAAGTGACATTCTGAAAGCAACGGGGTGCACGGTTGCCGTGCAAAATGCCAACCTGAGCATTAACGAAGGAGAAATATTCGTTATCATGGGCTTATCGGGCAGCGGGAAATCTACGCTTCTCCGTTGCATCAACCGCTTAATCAAACCCACAATAGGCGAAGTCATTATCAATGGAAAAGATATTTCTAAAATCACCGATAAGGAACTGCTCGAAGTGCGCCGCAAGGAGTTGGCAATGGTATTCCAGAACTTCGGGCTTCTTCCCCACCGAACCGTACTGAGCAACATCGCTTTCGGGCTGGAATTACAAGGAGTACCTAAAAGAGAACGGGAAAAGAAAGCAATGGAAAGCATGCAACTCGTCGGGCTAAAAGGTTATGAAAACCAAATGGTAGGCGAACTGTCAGGAGGCATGCAACAGCGTGTAGGTCTTGCACGGGCACTTGCCAACAATCCCGAAGTATTACTTATGGATGAAGCCTTCTCGGCACTCGATCCTCTTATCCGTGTTCAGATGCAGGATGAACTGTTAGAGCTACAAACCAAGATGAAGAAAACAATCATTTTCATTACGCATGACCTGAACGAAGCTATCAAACTGGGCGACCGCATTGCTATCATGAAAGACGGAGAAGTGGTACAGGTAGGCACATCCGAGGAAATCCTCACCGAACCTGCCAATGACTACGTGGAGCGTTTCGTAGAGAATGTGGACAGAAAAAAGATTGTCACAGCCTCATCCATTATGATTACTCGTCCACTCGTTGCCCGCATCCGCAAAGACGGTCCCGAATCTGCTATCCGCAAGATGCAGGAAAAGAACCTTGTAGTACTCCCGGTTGTAGATGAAAGTAACATCCTGATAGGTGAAGTGCGCTACAAACCTCTGGCAAAGCTCAGGGAAGAAGGACAAAAAAGCATTGTTTCCGCAGTGCAAACGCAGTTTCACTCCGTACTCGAAGACACCAAGATTGAAGATATACTTCCTTTAATGACACATACCAACTCACCCATTTATGTAGTAAACGAAGATAAGAAACTTGTAGGAGTAGTGCCTCAATCATCCATTGTATTCGAGATGACAGGAAAAGACAAAGAAGAAATTAAAGAAATCATTCAAAACTCAATAGAATTATGATACTGGTAATAAACATAGGAAAATATATAGAGATAGCCATTAACTGGCTCACAGAGAACTTCGCTCCCTTATTCGATGCCATAAACACCGGCATAGGCGGATTCATAGACGGCTTTCAAAACGGGCTGATGTGGATACCTTTCTACATAATGATTGCCCTGCTCACCGTGCTTGCATGGTATAAAGCCGGAAAAGGAATAGGCATATTCACGGCACTCGGCCTGCTACTTATCTGGGGTATGGGATTCTGGGCGGAAACCATGCAGACTCTTGCACTGGTATTATGCTCCACCATCATTGCTTTGGTTATAGGACTTCCTTTGGGAATATGGAGTGCCAATAGCGAACGCTGCAACAGAATTCTGCGACCAATACTGGATTTGATGCAAACCATGCCCGCATTTGTTTATCTGATACCTGCCGTTCTGTTCTTCGGACTGGGAACCGTGCCGGGAGCTTTCGCAACGATTATCTTTGCCATGCCGCCCGTTGTGCGTTTCACCGGGCTTGGCATCCGTCAGGTTCCCGACAATATCGTAGAAGCCACCCGCTCATTTGGTGCCACTCCGTCACAACTTCTGTTTAAAGTACAGTTACCACTTGCCATGCCCACTATTATGGCCGGTGTGAACCAAACCATTATGATGTCCCTCTCCATGGTCGTTATTGCTGCCATGATTGCAGCCGGTGGATTGGGGGAGATTGTACTTAAAGGTATTACCCAAATGAAAATCGGATTAGGTTTCGAAGGAGGTATCGCAGTAGTGATACTGGCTATCATACTCGACCGCATAACTCAGGGATTGGGACAGATGAACAAGAAAAAAGAAAAGAAATAAAAACAGGGAAAATATGAATAAAATCAGTAAAATTGCCGCAATGCTGATGTGTGGTCTGCTACTCATTGCAGCATGCAGCAACAAGAAAAACGAGAAGGAAATAACGATAGGTTATGTAAACTGGGCTGAAGGTATCGCCATCACCCGGGTTGTTCAAACTATTTTCGAGGAACAGGGCTACAAAGTAATCTTGAAGAACGCCGATCCTGCTCCTATCTATGCCTCAATGGCGAACAAAAAGATAGATGTGTTTCTTGATGCATGGTTACCCATTACTCAGGAAGATTACATGAAACAATACGGCAGCAAGCTCGAAGTATTGGGAGACATTTATTCCAACGCCCGCATCGGTCTGGTAGTCCCCTCTTATGTAACGATCAACTCTATCGAGGAACTGAATGCCAATAAAGCCAAGTTTGGCGACCAAATCATAGGTATTGATGCCGGAGCAGGCATTATGAAAGCCACAGACAAAGCGATAGAAGAATACAAGCTAGACTACAAATTGATGGAATCGAGCGGTCCTGCCATGACAGCCGTACTGAAAAAAGACATAGACAACAAGGCTTGGGTAGTAGTAACCGGGTGGACTCCTCACTGGATGTTCAACCGCTTCGACTTGAAGTTCCTTGCAGATCCGAAAGGTGTTTACGGCAAAGCCGAAAACATAGAAGCACTTGCCTACAAAGGATATAGCCAAGCCGATCCGTTTGCCGCCAAGCTAATAGGAAACATCAGGATGAATGATGAAGAAATAAGCAGCCTCATGAGCACCTTTGCCGACAATGAGATGGACGAACAGGGTGCTGCCAAAACATGGATAAAGGAACATCGGGCATTGGTAGACTCATGGACTCCCAAAGATAGTAGAAATTGATTTAACATTATAGATAAAATAGTTTCTTATTCCATTGCATTGTATTTACTTTGCACCACCTAAATAAACACAAGATATGGAGAAACTGGAAATTGTTTTAGCTGATATAACCCGACAAGTAACGGATGCCATTGTAAATGCTGCAAATACTTCACTGCTTGGCGGTGGCGGAGTGGATGGAGCCATACACCGCGCCGCAGGTCCCGAACTGGTAAGAGAGTGCAGAGTGCTTCACGGTTGTGACACAGGAAACGCAAAACTCACAAAGGGTTACAGGCTGAATGCCAAATATGTTATTCACACCGTAGGTCCTATATGGAGGGGTGGTGAAAAGAAAGAAGCCGAATTGTTGGCAAGTTGTTACAGGCGGTGCTTTGAAGTGGCTGCAAAGCATAATGTCCGCACCATTGCTTTTCCTTCTATCAGTACGGGAGTTTACCGCTACCCCATAGAGCAGGCATCCATGATTGCTTTGCAGGAAATGAAAAAGGCTTTGGAACAATACCCACAGTTGGAGAAAGTTACGGTTTGTTGCTTCTCACATGAAGATCTGGAAGTCTATAAAGAGAGTTTGAAAAGACTGGAGGAAGAGAATAAATAGTCTGATTTATCCATTGTCATTGCCGGCGCTACTGCTTAAGCCGGCAATGACAAATGGAGTTTATTTACATTACAGTATATCCTTGATATGCTTATAGTTAGAATTTATTGTATCAACTACTTCTTTAGATCTTCCGCGAAGTAACAACTTATACATAGTCTGCGCAAAGCCAACCATCTGACCTACTTCTATTTTTGGCGGCATAGCCAAAGCATTAGGATTTGTCATGATATTGACAAGCACAGGACCGTTGCTTTGAAGAGCATGCTCGAGTGCCGGGAGCACATCTTCGGGATCGCTTACAGTTACACCGTCCATACCCATGGCACGGGCAACTTCTGCAAAGTCGGGATTCAACATATTTGTTTGCCAGTCGGGTAATCCTGTTACTTCCATTTCGAGCTTTACCATGCCTAATGAACGGTTATTGAAAACAATGAGCTTAACGGGAAGCTTGTATTGTACGACAGTTGCCAAATCTCCCAAACACATTGACAAACCTCCGTCACCGCAAAGAGCTATTACCTGCCTGTCGGGATAAAGTAAAGATGCACCGATAGCTTGCGGCAAAGCGTTTGCCATTGAACCATGATTGAAGGAACCTATCATCTGCCTCTCTCCCGTTGCAGTGAGATAACGTGCACCCCATACGCAAGTCATTCCCGTGTCAACAGTAAAAATAGCATCTTTTGTAGCCAATTCATCGACAAGAGACATCACATACTCCGGCTGAATGCTGTTTTCTTTTCCTTTCTCCTTGGCAAACTCGGCAAGGTTTCGCCTTACCTTGTCATATCTCACCAACTGCTCCTGCAGGAATTTATCATCCGTTTTCTGCTTAATCATCGGAAGAAGGGCACGCAAAGTGGTTTTCACATCTCCGCAAAGTCCCATATCTACTTTGGCACGACGGCCTAAGCGTTCTGCTTTTATGTCGATCTGTGCTATCCATGTATCTTCGGGCATAAAGGCATCATAAGGGAAATCCGTGCCGAGAAGAATTAAAACTTCGGCTTCGTGCATGCTGTAATAGCCGGAAGGCATACCAAGCAATCCGGTCATTCCCACTTCATTCGGGTTTTCATACTGAATAACCATTTTACCTTTAAAGGTATAAGCCACAGGAGCATTGAGAAGCTCGGACAACTCTACCACTTCTTTATGTGCTCCCCTGCACCCGATGCCACAGAAAAGAGTCACTTTCTTTGCTTCGTTGAGCAAGCGGGCAAGGTCCTGCAATTCATCTTCGGATGGGCAAACAGACGAATCCATCGGATAATTCTTTGTCGATGAATACACGTCTTCCGCTCCTTCTTCGGTTAAATCGCCCGGAAGCCCCACAACGGAAACTCCCTTTTTCGACAGAGATGACTGTATGGCAGATTGAAGCATGCGGGGAAGCTGATGAGATGTAGTGGCAACCTGGTTATAATAGCTGCAATCATCAAAGAGTTTGATTGTATTGGTTTCCTGAAAATATTCCATGCCAAACTGCTGTGTGGGAATGGTTGAAGCAATGGCAAGCACAGGTGCTCCCGAACGTTGCGCATCATACAAACCGTTAATGAGGTGAACATGTCCCGGACCGCTGCTTCCGGCACAGCATGCCAACCGTCCGTTGAGTTGGGCTTCCGCCCCGGCAGCATAAGCTCCTGTTTCCTCATGCCGCACATGAATCCATTGGATATTACCATTCTTGCGCACAGCTTCATTCACTTCATTCAAACTATCACCCGTCACTGCATATATACGTTTGACACCCGCTTTTTCAAGTGTCGAAACAAGTTGATCTGCTACATTAGCCATAATCCTGTTACTTTTAGTATTGTTATTTTTATTATCCTAATAAAACAGTCGGGTAAGGAAATAGTTCATCTTTATTTTCACCGTTAATTATAAATAAAAGAACAAACCACGCAAGAGGATTTGTGTTTAGTGTGCATTGATAAACCATAAAGGAAACAGACGATGAATGCAAAAGAAATCATACTCACTTCCCGTCTTCACGGAGCTTTGACACAAAATATGTTTGAAGTAAAGGATATTACATTGCCCGAATTGAAACGGGACGAAGTGTTGCTCACCCCCACTTATATGTCCGCACAACCTTTCATGCCGAAAGGAGAAAAAGGAGTGATTACATCGGGAGGTGTAGCCGTTGTAGAAACAAGTAACAGCGATATTCTGAAACAAGGTGATAAAGTAATGGGAGTCCTTCCGTGGGCTACCAATTCCATACTGAAAGCCAAAGAGTTGCATAAGATAGAACCAAGCGACATCCCCGACAGTTATTACACAGGATTACTGGGATTGCCGGGAATGGCTGCCTATTTCGGTTTCACGGATATATGCGATCCGAGGAGAGGTAACACGGTAGTTATTTCGGGAGCTGCCAAACCTGTCGGCATCATTACGGGGCAACTTGCCAAAATCATGGGATGCCACGTGGTAGGCATTACAGACTCTTTTGAGAAGGAACAACTGCTAACCAAGAAATACGGCTTTGAAAAAGTGCTGAATATTCAAACCGTCAAGAATCTGAGCGATGCCATTTCCGAAGCATGCCCGAAGAAAGTGGATTGCTATTTCGACACGGTAGGCGGTGAAGTAACCAACGCAGTGATTCAACACCTGAATCTGGACGCACGGATTGCGGTATGCGGTCAAATGTCCTTGTATAACGATGACCTGATAGGCAATGCATGGCAACTGGTAGCAGAACTCGCAGTTCACAGCGGTTCTATCAAAGGCTTCCTCGTAACAGACTATCTCAAGTCTTACGGCATAGCCGAAAAGGAACTTATTCATTGGATGAAAGATGACGGTTTGCACTATCAGGAAACAATAATAAAAGGGTTCTTCAAGCTACCGGATGCCTTCATGGAACTGGCAAACGGTGTCAGCTTAGAGGGTTTGACTGTAAGCATCGAGTAAACTATTTGCCCGTTAAAATAATGTAAAACTTTAACTTTTATAAGAGCTTTCTGACATAGTATATTACTTTTGCGCACATTTGAATAAAAAGTGTGCAAAATAGTCATGGGAAATATAGAAAATGAAAAGAGTTTTATAGCCCTTATAGAACAAAGCATTATCAACAACTGGGACACAAGCGCCCTGACCGACTACAAAGGAATAACATTACAATATAAAGACGTAGCCCGTAAGATAGAGAAGTTTCACATTATGCTGGAAAATGCCGGCATTAAGAAAGGAGATAAAATTGCCGTGTGTGGCAGGAACAGTGCCCACTGGGCAGTCACTTTCTTGGGAACAATCACTTATGGTGCTGTCATTGTTCCTGTTCTCCATGAGTTCAAAGCCGATAACATCCACAACATAGTCAACCACTCGGAAGCAAAATTGCTTTTTGTGGGCGACCAGATTTGGGAGAATCTGAACGAGGAATTGATGCCGAACCTTGAAGGCATCGTGCTGATGAAAGATTTCTCTATCATCATTTCCCGTTCCGAGCAGCTTACTTATGCACGCGAACACCTGAATGCAATATTCGGCAACAAGTTTCCTTATAACTTCCGCCCGGAGCATGTGCACTATGACAAAGACCAACCCGAGGAACTGGCTATTATCAACTATACTTCGGGAACCACGGGATATTCCAAAGGAGTAATGCTCCCCTACCGCAGTATTTGGTCGAACGTGGTGTATTGCCGGGAAATGCTTTCGGTCAAAGCGGGCGACAAGATAGTTTCCATGTTGCCATTGGGGCACGTATTCGGCATGGTATATGACTTCCTTTTCGGAGTTTCCGTAGGAGCGCACATCTATTTCCTTACCCGCATGCCCAGCCCTAAGATTATTGCCCAGTCGTTTTCCGAGATACAACCGAGGGTAATCTCCTGTGTTCCCCTGATTATTGAAAAGATTATCAAAAAGAACATACTTCCGAAAGTGGACAACAAGATTGGAAAACTGTTGCTGCATGTGCCTATCATCAATGACAAGATTAAGCACAAAGCACGTCAGGAAGCAATGGCGGCTTTCGGTGGCAACTTTGAAGAAATCATCATTGGCGGTGCGCCTTTCAATGCCGAAGTAGAAGCATTTCTCCGGTTGATAGGCTTCCCTTATACCATAGCCTATGGCATGACAGAGTGCGGACCTATCATCTGTTCAAGTTATTGGAGCGACATTAAGCACCAGTCATGCGGAAAGGCAACAAACCGCATGGAAGTTAAAATAGACTCTGCCGATCCCGAAAACATAGCCGGAGAGATTATCTGCAAAGGTGAGAATATGATGCTGGGATATTACAAGCATCCGGAAGCCACGGCTCAAATCATCGACAGGAACGGTTGGTTGCACACAGGCGACTTGGGCATAATGGACAAAGACGGATGCGTATTTGTGAAAGGACGCAGCAAGAACCTGCTTCTCACATCTGCCGGACAAAACATCTATCCCGAAGAGATAGAATCCAAGCTGAATAATATGCCTTACGTTTCGGAGTCGTTAATCGTATTGCAAAACGAAAAGTTGGTTGCCCTCATCTATCCGGACTTCGACGATGCCTTTGCCCACGGATTGACTCAAAAGGATATTGAAACGGCAATGGACATCAACCGCAACGAACTGAACTTGCAGTTGCCTGCCTACGCACAAATCAGCAAAGTGAAGATATATCCCGAAGAGTTTGAAAAAACGGCAAAGAAGAGCATCAAGCGTTTCCTATATCAAGAAGCAAAGGGATAGGCAATACCAAACTCGTTAGTGCCGTTATCCGGACCTCTTGACAATTGTCGAGTGATCACGCGACAACTGTCAAGCGATTGCTCGACAATTGTCGAGCGACTACGTGACAACTGTCGAGCGGTTACTTACTCAGCATATTTGGCTCTCTTCGTGCAGTTAAACAGATAAGAACATCGGCTAATCCTTTCTTCCCTCAGATATTTGTATTTACTTTGCAATAAGAACATTCATCGTAAAGCAGATATATGAATCAACCCTCCGAACTTTTAGTTTATAAAGCCTCCGCCGGTTCGGGTAAAACCTTTACCCTTGCCGTGGAATATATAAAACTGCTGATACTAAATCCACGGGCTTATCAGCACATACTTGCCGTGACCTTTACCAACAAAGCCACCACGGAAATGAAAGAACGCATTCTGAGTCAGCTTTATGGCATATGGACGGGAGACAAAGATTCCGAACCTTACCTTGAAAACGTGTGCAAAGGCTTGGGAATGGAAAAGGAAGAAGTGCGCAAGGCAGCAGGCAAAGCATTAAACTACATGATTCATGATTACAGCCGTTTCCGTGTAGAAACCATCGACTCTTTCTTCCAATCGGTCATGCGCAACCTTGCCCGCGAATTGGAATTAAGCCCCAATCTTAACATTGAACTGAACAATGCCGAGGTATTGAGCGATGCGGTAGACTCCATGATCGAGAAACTCGACCGCAACTCCCCCGCCTTGCTTTGGTTATTGGATTACATAGACGAGCGTATCCGCGACGATAAACGTTGGAACGTATCCAATGAAGTAAAAGGTTTCGGCAGAAACATCTTTGATGAAGGATACATTGAGAAAGGTGCAGGTTTGCGTGCCAAACTAAAAGACAAAGACTGCATCCGGAACTATAAGAAAGAACTGAAAGCGCTGCAAACCGATGCATTGGAACAAATGAAAGGTTTTGCCGAACAGTTTTTCGGAGTGCTTGAGACTCACGGACTGGCACCGGAAGACCTGAAAAACGGCACAAGAGGGATAAGCAGTTACTTCAACAAGATTCAAAACGGGATATTGGGCGATGATATAAGAAACACCACCGTTGAAAAGAGTTTGGAAAGCGAAGAAAACTGGAGTACCAAGACATCTCCCAACAAAGCTATTATCCAACAACTTGCCGCAGAAGAACTTATTCCATTACTACAATCCTCGGAAGATTTCCGCTCCAAGAATAACCGGATAGTAAACTCTTGCGAGCTTTCACTAAAGCACGTGAACAAAGTGAGACTACTTTCCAATATAGACGAAGAAGTAAGGGAACTGAATAGGGAAAACAACCGTTTCCTCCTATCCGACACCAATGCACTGCTGCACAGCCTTGTACATGACGGCGATTCTTCCTTCGTATTCGAAAAGATAGGTACAAGCATACAGAACGTTATGATTGACGAGTTTCAAGATACATCGCGTATGCAGTGGAGTAATTTCAAGCTCCTGCTTCTGGAAGGACTGTCGCAAGGAGCCAACAGTCTGATTGTAGGAGACGTGAAGCAATCCATTTATCGTTGGCGAAATGGCGACTGGGGCATTCTCAACGGACTGAAAGACCATATAGAAGCCTTCCCTATCCGTGTGGAAACTCTGAAAACCAATCGCCGGAGCGAAGCAAACATCATTCGATTCAATAACCGTATTTTCACCGAAGCGTGCAGTTATTTGAACGAACTCCATAAGAAAGAGTTAGGCAAAGAGTGTGTGGAGTTACAGAATGCCTACAAAGACGTGTGTCAGGAATCTCCAAAGAAAGAGGATAAAGGATACGTAAAAGTACAGTTTCTCGATAAAGATGAAGAACTGAGCTACGAAGAGAGTACGCTCGGAGCTATGAAGTTGGAAGTGGAAAGGCTGGTTGCAGAAGGTGTGAGGCTGACGGATATTACCATACTTGTGAGAAAGAACAAAATGATTCCGCTGATAGCCGACTTCTTTGACAAGCACCTTCCCTACAAGATTGTATCCGATGAAGCATTCCGGCTCGATGCTTCCCTTGCCATCTGTCTGATGATGGACGGACTGCGCTATTTATCCAATCCCGATAACATGATAGCTTGTGCCCAACTTGCCATAGGATACCAAAACGAAGTGCTGCAAAAAGGAATAGAGTTAAATTCATTATTACTGAACAACATAACCGGGAATTTACCCGAAGCATTCCTAAAGAAGCAAGAAACCCTGCGGTTAATGCCTCTTTATGAGTTACTGGAAGAACTGTTTTCCATTTTTGAAATGAATAAAATCAAAGAGCAGGACGCCTATCTCTTTGCTTTCTTTGATGCGGTAGTGGAATACTTGCAGAACAACTCGTCCGATATTGATTCTTTTATTGCCTATTGGGAAGAGAAACTTTGCTATAAAACTATTCCTTCGGGCGAGATTGAAGGAATACGCATTATGTCCATTCATAAATCGAAAGGATTGGAGTTCCACACAGTATTGTTGCCTTTCTGTGATTGGAAATTAGAGAATGAAACAAACAACCAGTTAGTGTGGTGCGCTCCGGAACAAGCTCCGTTCAACGATTTGGATATTGTTCCGATAAATTACTCGTCGGCAATGGCACAGTCTGTCTACCGGGAAGATTACTTAAACGAACGGTTGCAACTATGGGTAGATAATCTGAACTTATTATATGTAGCCCTCACCCGTGCAGAAAAGAATCTGATTATATGGGGAAAAGCAAAACAAAAGAATACGGTATCGGAAGTGCTCTATCAAAGTATCAACAAAGTAACTTTAGCAGATAATATAGAATGGGAAGAAAGCGAACCTTATGAATATGGTGAGTTATGCCCATCGCAAGAAGATAAGAAAAAGACTTCAAGTAATAAGTTAACTGCGCAGTCTAATAAGTTATCAATCAAGATGGAGTCTTTGCTGCATACTATTGAATTCAAACAATCGAACCGCTCTGCCGATTTCATTAAAGGGGAAGATTATGACGCTTCCGAAACTAAATATATCGATCAGGGACGCTTGCTTCATAACCTCTTTTCTGTAATTGAAACCAAAGAAGATATTCCGAATGCCATTGCCCGGCTATTATTTGAAGGAGTAATAGAATCACATGAAGCTGCGGAGAAAATAAAGAAACTTGCCCAGTGGGCTTTAGGTCATCCCAAAGTAGCGGAATGGTATTCGGGAGCATACACTCTGTTTAATGAATGTGCTATCATTTATAAAGAAAACGGAACATTGCAAACACGCCGTCCCGACCGTGTTATGATGAAAGATAATAAAGTAGTTGTTGTAGACTTCAAGTTCGGCAAGAAGAATAAAGTCTACAACGAACAGGTAAAAGGATATATGTCCCTGCTCTCGCAAATGGGATACCGGAATATCACAGGTTATTTGTGGTATGTATTTGAAAATGAACTGGAAGAAATCAAATAAGTATGGAAACTTTCTTAAATATAGTAGCAAAAGACCTTTATAATAAATTCGGAACAGACCTGTCACGTATAGCGGTCATCTTCCCAAACAAACGTGCCGGCCTGTTCTTCAATGAATATCTGGCAGAAGAAGCCGAACAGCCGATATGGTCTCCCGCCTATCTGAGTATCAGTGAATTGTTCAGAAAGTTATCAGACTTGAAAACGGGTGATCCCATTAAATTAGTTTGCGAACTATATAAGGTATTCTGCCGGGAAACAAAAAGTACAGAGACTCTGGACGAGTTCTATTTCTGGGGAGAGCTGCTTATTAGTGACTTCGATGACGTGGATAAGAATCTAGTGGATGCCGACCGTTTATTCAGCAACATACAAGATTTAAAAAACATCATGGATAACTTTGATTTCCTTGACGAAGAACAAGAACAAGCTATCCGGCAATTTTTCCAGAACTTCTCCATCGAACGAAGAACGGCATTGAAAGAACGGTTCATCTCCTTATGGGATGTATTGGGAAAAATATATCATAACTACAAATCTCTGCTTGCCGAACAAGGAATAGCCTATGAAGGTATGCTTTACCGTTCTGTTATCCAAGAGTTCGATGTTGCACAGTTGCCCTATGATAAATATATATTTGTGGGATTCAATGTACTCAACAAAGTGGAAACCCGCTTCTTCCAATTACTCAGAGATGCAGATAAAGCTCTGTTTTATTGGGATTACGACCAATTTTACCTGAACGCAACGAATCACGAAGCAGGAGAATTCATCAAACGTAACCTCAAGGAGTTCCCTTCTTCCCTACCGGTTGAATTATTCAATACTCTTTCGCTGGCTAAAAAAGTAAGATACATATCTGCACCCACCGAGAATGCCCAAGCACGTTACCTCCCAACATGGATTAAGGAAACCATTACGGAAAAAGAATCGGAATCGGCAGTGGTTCTTTGCAATGAATCATTATTATTGCCTGTCTTGCATTCCATTCCCCAAGAGGTTGAGAATGTAAACATCACCATGGGGTTCCCACTTTCGCAAACTCCGGTATTCAGCCTTATCAATACACTGCTTGATTTACAAATAACAGGTTTCAATCCAAGCACCGGACGATACGCCTATGCTTCTGTTATTGCTGTATTAAAACACTCATATGTGCGCAGGCTGTCGCATGAAGCAGAAAAATTAGAGAAAGAACTGACTGCAAATAACCGTTTTTACCCGGTTCCGTCGGAACTGAAAAGAGACGAATTTCTGAGCTTCTTATTTACTCCGCAACTTGGCAATAAAGATTTGTGTTACTATTTGGCTGAAGTGTTGCAAAAGGTTGCCAAGATATATCATGAAGAAAAAGAAAGTGATGACATCTTCAATCAACTGTATAGAGAGTCATTATTCAAAACATATACTACAGTAACCCGCTTCTGTACATTAATGGAGGAGGGAGACTTAACAGTCAGTCAGGATACATTCAGACGTTTAATCAATAAAGTATTATCCACCACCAACATACCCTTTCATGGGGAACCGGCTATCGGCATGCAGGTAATGGGAGTACTGGAAACCAGAAATCTGGACTTCAAGAATGTCATATTGCTTTCACTCAATGAAGGACAACTACCAAAAGCAGGAGGCGATTCATCTTTTGTACCTTACAATCTGAGAAAAGCTTTCGGCATGACTACCATTGAACATAAAAATGCTGTATACGCATACTATTTCTACCGTTTGATGCAACGGGCAGAAAATATTACCCTGCTTTACAATACTTCGTCAGACGGTTTGAATCGTGGGGAATGGTCCCGTTTCATGCTTCAATTTCTCATAGAATGGCCTCATGAAATATCCCGTGAATATCTGGAAGCGGGACAGTCGCCACAAGGAACTTGCAACATAACTATCAGGAAGACTTCTGAAGTAATGAAAACCTTACAAAGGTATTTCGATGTAAGAGTTAATAAAAATGCAAAGTTCTCCCCTTCCGCGCTCAATACTTATCTTGATTGCAGACTGAAATTCTATTATCATTATGTGGCAAATCTGACTCCGCCCGATGAAGTCAATTCGGAAATAGATTCGGCAACTTTCGGAAGTATCTTTCACCGTTCAGCCGAATTAGCTTATAAAGAACTTACAGTCAATGGGAAGTTAATCAAAAAAGAAGAATTGGAAGCACTGCTTCGCAATGAAGTTAAGCTGCAAAGCTATGTAGACACAGCATTTAAAGAAATATTCTTCAATGTGGGTAAAGACGAAAAGCCGGAATACAACGGGGTACAACTGATAAATTCGGCAGTTATTACTTCTTACTTAAAACAATTGCTTCGAAACGATTTGCAATATACGCCTTTCTCCATGGAAGCCATGGAAAAAAGAATTGTAGAAGATATAGATATACAAACTCCAAAAGGAATTATTAAATCAAGAATCGGAGGAATTATAGACCGTATGGATAGTAAGAATGGAATCCTGCGTATTGTTGATTATAAAACAGGAGGAAGTCCTAAGTCTCCTGCCAATATAGAATCCTTATTTCTGCCATCGGAAGACCGCCCAAACTATATTTTCCAGACCTTCCTTTATGCCTCAATCATGACACGGCTACAAAATATGAAAGTAGCTCCGGCACTTCTTTACATACATAGAGCATCGGCAGAAAACTATTCTCCTGTTATTGAAATAGGAGAACCACGACAGCCTAAAATTCCTATTGAAGACTTTTCTGTTTATGATGAAGAATTTAGAGAAAGACTTAATAAACTGTTGGAAGAAATATTTAATCCGGAAGAAGCATTCGGTCAAACCGAAAATCTAAAGAAATGCGAATTCTGCGAATTCAGAACATTATGCAAAAGATAGTTGGTTAATTATTGGCGTAATAGATAATTAAAACAATGGTTCCGCAGCCCAAACCAAAATAAATACTGCATACAAATTGTTTTGAGTTGAATATCCAACTCATCAAACGTCTTAATTTCTTCATAATGTTCTTTTTACTTTTGAGTATTTCTCTTTTTTACTGCTCTTTTCAATCGTGATATAGAATCTAAATAGATTTTTAAGCTATTACCCGGCTTTATTCCCAATTTAGAGCGAAGGCGACAACGAGTTGCAGTAATTGTTGAAACTTTGACTTTTTGTAATTGTGCAATCTCTGAACTGGATTTACCTTGTATAATATAACAGCAGATTTTAACCTCTGACGGAGTAAGCTTCGGATGAATATTTAATATATCTTCTGAATAGTCTCTTTCCTCCTCCATTTTAATCCTTACCTCTTCAAACAAATCCGCTTTAACTTTTCCTTTAAGGATAGAACACAAATCATATATTTGCTGTTCACTGATTTTATCACTGTCTATGAACTTCAAAAACATATTCCAACGTGCTTCATCGGGAACAAAAGACTCATCTTTATTCTCTACAGCTTGCTTTCGTCCCATAAAATCACGTAAAATATCCTTTATCATATCATAACATTATTAAATTACAAACGATGCAAATGTAATAAAAATCTGCAAGTTACATCACTCCACAGCCAATTATCTATAAAATCTCTTTTTACAGCCTTCAAATTCTTTATAAAAAAGTTCTAATTTTCTTTTGTACTTTCACAAATAATCGTACCTTTGCAGTCGCAATTAAGGATGGTTCCGTAGCTCAGCTGGATAGAGCAACGCCCTTCTAAGGCGTGGGTC
>ERZ826016.970-NODE-970-length-30225-cov-39.099867_pt1 | contig 30225 bp, 29 predicted proteins | sample MGYA00519872_ERZ826016 | MGnify/ENA primary metagenome ERZ826016 (study PRJEB31778, sample SAMEA3449218) | human gut metagenome | biome: human gut; feature: human-associated habitat; material: faeces | place: United Kingdom | collected 2010/2012 ... | reverse complement strand
CATACGCCATGACGCGCAAAGATACACATCAGGCAATGGAAGGATTCATCCACAATCTGAACACTATGCATTCGCGAGGGGGAAATCAAGTCGTATTCAGTTCCATCAATTATGGAACAGACACTTCTCCCGAAGGCCGCATGGTCATAGAGGAACTGCTGAAAGCTACCATCGAAGGCCTGGGTACCCGTGGCGAAGTACCAGTCTTCCCCATACAGATATTCAAAGTTAAAGACGGAGTATCTTATTCCGAAGAGGACTATAAGAAAGCCATGGAAAATTTCGAAGCGGCACTGGAAGGCAACATGGAATTCCAAGCTCCCAATTTCGACTTGTTTCTGAAAGCCTGCCGTACCACCGCAAAAGCCTTGTTCCCTAATTTTATGTTTTTGGATACTCCTTATAACAAAAATGAGAAATGGGATATCAAGGACCCTAAACGTTACCGCTATGAACTGGCAACTATGGGATGCCGTACCCGCGTATACGAAAATATAGCGGGTGAAAAAAGTTCATTAGGACGTGGCAACCTGTCATTCACCACTATGAATATGCCCCGGCTGGCCATCGAAGCACGCATCAAGGCAGAAAGTCTGGAAGAGTCAGGCAAGAAAGAGGCCATAGAAAGAAAAGCAAAAGAAATATTCATAGAAAGTGTACATGCTTTGTCCGAACTAATCGCCGAACAATTGTATGCACGCTACCAGTATCAACGTACAGCCTTGGCACGCCAGTTCCCGTTCATGATGGGGAATGATGTGTGGAAAGGCGGAGGAAAACTTTCGCCCAACGACCAGGTGGGGGATGTATTGCGTCAAGGCACATTAGGGATAGGCTTTATCGGCGGACACAATGCCATGATGGCTCTTTATGGAGAAGGTCACGCACATAGCCAGAAAGCATGGGATACATTATTCGAAGCCGTTACGGAAATGAATAAAGTGGCAGACGAATACAAACAGAAATATCAGTTGAATTTCTCCGTACTTGCCACGCCTGCCGAAGGACTTTCCGGACGATTCACCCGTATGGACCGCCGCAAATACGGCATCATTCCCGGCGTGACGGATAATGACTATTATGTAAACTCTTTCCACGTAGATGTAAAAGAGCCCATCACCATCACCGAGAAGATAAAACGGGAAGCTCCTTTCCACGCCATTACCCGCGGAGGGCATATCACTTACGTGGAACTGGACGGAGAAGCTCAGAAAAATGTAAAAGCCATAGCCAAGATTGTAAAAGTAATGCATGACGAAGGCATTGGATACGGTTCCATCAATCATCCTGTTGATACTTGTCAGGCTTGCGGTTACAAAGGGGTCATTTACGACAAGTGCCCTGTTTGCCAGAGCGAGAATATAATGCGAATGCGTCGCATTACCGGGTATTTGACAGGCGACCTCAGCACTTGGAATTCAGCCAAGCGTGCCGAAGAGCGTGACCGGGTAAAACATGGATAATCAGCATGAACTTGTTATTTACCTATCCTGAAACAATAGTCGACGGTGAAGGCATCCGCTATTCTATCTATCTAGCCGGATGCCGTCACCATTGTCGCGGTTGCCAGAATCCCGAATCCTGGAACCCATCGGCAGGCACTCCGCTCACACCGGAAAAAATAGAAAAAATTATCTGCGAAATAAATGCTAATCCATTATTGGACGGAATCACCTTTTCCGGTGGAGATCCACTTTATCATCCTCAAGAATTCCTGGCTCTAGTCAAACAGATCAAAGAAGCTACCGGACAAAACATCTGGTGTTATACTGGATATACATTTGAACAGATACAAAACGATGAAATGTTAAACCCGATACTGGATTATGTGGATGTTATAGTAGACGGACGATTTGAGCCGGATTTGTACTCTCCTTACTTGGAATTTCGGGGCAGCAGTAATCAACGCATCATCCGTGTGCGATAACGCTAAAAGAAATAAAAAAGGGGTGTTTTCTTGATATATATCATGAATTCACCCTTTTTTATGTTTTTCAGCATATATTTACTTGCTAATTTCAAGAAAAGCCGTACCTTTGCAATGTGGTTGTGAAACCAAATATTAAGTTAATAAAGAAAAGAACAAAATTAGGTATTAAGTATTAAGGTAAAGATTTTAATTTAAGGTATTAGATTTAGGTAAAGAAAGATTGATTTAGAAAGGTATTAGTAGTAAGATTTAAGGTAATTAGAAAAAGAAAGTTTTCAGGAGATTAGTTTTATAGGTATTAAAAGAGTTGTTTTTTTAGGTACAAGAGAGAGGATAACGCAACTGAGACGAGAAAGATGAAAAGAACCCCATTATGGAGGGGGGTTCTTCAGGATGTGAGCGGGTTTGATAAGAACTTTCGCTCTTTTTTTATGTCTTTTTTTCACCACGGGAGAAAAACAATATAAAAAACGCAGATTTCCGCAAAGATGATTGATTCAATCTTTGCGGAAATCCGTGCCTATCGGCATTGTTATAAAAATGCCGTGTCCTTTTCTGTCATGCAAACTTAGAACAAGAATCGCATGATATCATTAAAGTTCGCCCAAATGAGCAAGGCAAACAATAGGAACATGCCTACCATCTGCGCATATTCCATAAATTTGTCACTCGGCTTACGACGGGCAATGATTTCATAAAGCAGGAATAATACATGTCCGCCATCCAATGCCGGAATAGGCAGAATATTCATAAACGCAAGGATGATTGACAGAAAAGCAGTCATTTCCCAAAAACGATGCCAATCCCATACTTTCGGAAAAATACTTCCTATCGTTCCAAAACCACCTACACTCTTGGCTCCTTCTTTGGTGAACACATATTTCATATCGTTCACATATCCTTTTAATGTATTTACTCCTAATTGTACCCCTGCAGGAAAAGATTCAAAGAATCCATATTCACGGGTAGTTTCTTTATAATCGGCCAATGAAAGAAATGTTGCCCCCACTCTAAACAGTGAGTCCGTATGCACGGTAACCGTATCACGCAATCCTCCACGAGAATAAACCATTTGCATAGCAACTCCTTTATCTCCGGTAGTTTCCGCATCAGCCTGCATATTATCTAGTTTTTCCACCAATGCATTCCATGAGTTCAACATTTCACCGTTGACCGCAATCAAACTATCTCCCTTCTGTATACCGGCCTTATCCAAGCCACCGCCCGGTATCACCGAGTCAACAACATTAGGAACTAACGCCGTAACAAACATCGGATCATCCTTTGCTATATCCAACAAGCTGATCTCAGGCATATATACTTCGGCTTCCTTTCCGTCGCGCAATACAGTCACTGTACGTGCCTCAGCAATATCACGAAGCATATCCACCCCGAAACGCTCCAATGGTTTTTCATCTGCGCGAAGGAGAATATCACCGTCACGGAAGCCTATTTCCCGAGCACGCTCATTAAATTTCATACCATGAGTCATGTCTTGCAGCGACACAAAAGAATCTCCCCAATGGAATAAAATCATGGAATAGATGAAGATAGCCAGCAAGAAATTCATCAAGACACCACCCACCATGATAAGCAGACGCTGCCAGGCCGGTTTTGAACGAAATTCCCATGGCTTAGCAGGCTGTTTCATCTGCTCGGTATCCATAGACTCGTCTATCATACCCGAAATTTTCACATATCCCCCCAAAGGCACCCAGCCAATACCATATTCCGTATCACTGTTCTTCGGTTTGAATTTGAACAAAGAAAACCACGGATCAAAAAATATGTAGAACTTCTCTACTCTTACTTTAAAAAGACGTGAAAAAAGAAAATGTCCTCCCTCATGAATAATGACCAATAATGAAAGGCTCATTATCAATTGAAGGGCACGAATCAAAAATGTTTCCATCTAGCTATTTACTATTTTATAATTTATAATTAACATAATTCTCTGTCAACTACCATTTAAGATGACAAAAGGGATAACGCTACCCGACGTGCCTCAGTATCAGTAGCCACATAGTCTTCATAAGTCGGTTCCTTGATATAAGCAACTTTACCCATAGTCCGTTCTATGACATCACTCATACCCAGGAAAGATATTTTGTCTTTCAGGAAAGCATCCACCACCACTTCATTAGCTGCATTCACTATACAGGGCATATTTCCGGCCCGATACAAAGCCTCGTATGCCAATGCCAAATTACGAAAACGTTTAGTATCAGGCTGTTCAAAAGTCAGGTCTGTTATACGGGCAAAATCCAACCGCTCGAAAGAAGATTTCACGCGCTCCGGATACGAAAAAGCATATTGAATAGGCAAACGCATATCGGGCATGCCCAATTGCGCTTTCACGGCCCCATCCTCAAACTGCACCATAGAATGAATGACAGATTGTGGATGAACTACCACTTCAATTTGCTCCGGACGCATTCCGAATAACCATTTAGCCTCAATCACTTCAAACCCCTTGTTCATCATGGAAGCCGAATCAATGGTTATCTTCGCTCCCATCTCCCAATTGGGATGCTTCAAAGCTTGTGCTTTGGTCACTGTTTGCAACTGCTCCATGGTATAAGTACGGAACGGCCCTCCTGAAGCTGTCAAGATCACTTTCTCCAACCGGTTATTTATTTCCAGACACTGGAAGATAGCCGAATGCTCCGAATCCACGGGAAGTACAGGTGTATGGTACTGATTTGCCAGTGCATTAATCAACTCCCCGGCTACAACCAGTGTTTCTTTATTAGCCAAAGCAATAGCTTTACCTGCCTTTATCGCATTTATAGTAGGACGCAATCCGGCATAACCTACCATAGAAGCCAGTACAATGTCAATAGGTTGTGATTCCACAATTTGAGAGAGCGCATCCGCTCCTGCATATACTTTGATAGGCAGATCACTCAACGCCTCTTTCAATTGAAGGTATTTTTCCTCATTGGCTATCACTACCGCCTCGGGCATGAACTTACGGGCTTGTTCTACCAATAAATCGACCCTGTTATTGGCTGTCAACGCATAGACCTCATATAAATCTGGATGTTCCTCTATTACCTGTAAAGCTTGTGTACCGATAGAGCCGGTAGAACCTAATATCGCTATTTGTTTTTTCATAATGTTGTTAAAATACAATGTATTTTGAGGGATCAATCGCACGTCCCTTATGCCATAATTCGAAATGCAGATGCGGTCCGGTAGTTTTTTCACCGGTATTTCCTACCAATGCAATAGCTTCACCACCTTTCACCGGATCTCCTTCTTTCTTTAATAACGAACCACAATGTTTATACACCGACACAAAATCCTGTCCATGCTGTATCTGAATAACATAACCGGTTTCTGCCGTATAAGTAGACAAAATCACTGTCCCATCCAATGTTGCCAACACACTTTCATTTGGATTAGCGGCAATGTCCACACCGTAATGCCTGTTCTCCAAGTCAAAATTAGAAGACATCATGCCACGTGTAGGACGATAAAAAATCAATCCGGAAGCGGCATTATTATCATCAACAGCCGTCAGATTATATCGTTCTGATTCTTCATATTGCTTGCGAAACTCTTCTTCCTGCCTGGTACGTTCCATCAAAGAATCAGAACGAAGAATGGTCAGAGAGTCGATAGATTGGACTGTATCAGCTTTTACTTTCCCGCTAAATATATCCTGAATATTCATGATATACATATTCTGCCTCGTCACCACTTGTTGCAATGAATCGGCCCGCAAGGCATTGGTCACCACCTGCGCACGTACCTCACTGTTCATATATCCCGGCAAATAGTTACGTAAAGGAGTAAAAACAATGATAGTTGCCGAAATCAGGAAAATTACCGTTACGGCAGACAGCAATACAGACACACCATTGAGTTTGGAAACGTGCAGTCCCACAATCTCCTCCAACGTATTTTCATTGGTAATGGTCAGTTTATACTTAAACTTGAAATTATGCCAAAATGCTTTCCTTCCTTTTTTCTTCATCGTGCGCACCTTCTATATTTATATCAAGCCATCAGGTACTTCGACCGTCAGCAAACGCTTTTTCTTATCCAATTTGATGATAAATTCCTCGTGGGCAGGCAGCAAAAGTTCCTCGCCACCTTTCTCAATGGCAAAAAGGACATTCATCGTACTGTCATCCACCGCCACAATCTCACCCAACTCACCATGATTCACATCTTCTACCTTAAAACCAATAAAATAGTTCCAAGTAGGTATATCATCCGAATCTTCCTCCTCACCGACATATTTCTTCGGGAAATAGACCTCTACATTCGTAAACATACGGGCCTTTTCCGAGGTATCCACCCCTTCCAGTTTGACTAAAGCAGTGGTATCTGAACGAAAACGATACTCTTCAATAAAGAAAGGCACGAAGATACCGTCTAACAAACAGACCAAATACTCACATTCCACACGGTCAAAAATATCATCCGTAAAAGTGAATGAGATTTCTCCTTTTACTCCATGCGGTTTGTTGAATATACCAATCTTGAAAACTTCATCTTTCTTAATCATGATTGATTTCTCTAAATTCTAGTAATACGTGCGCCAAGCGCATTCAAACGCTGGTCTATATTCTGATATCCCCGGTCTATCTGCTCTATATTGTGTATGCGGCTTATACCGTCGGCACTCATTGCCGCTATCAGCAAAGCGATACCGGCACGAATATCGGGTGAAGTCATATTTCCGGCACGAAGCTGGAAATTACGGTCATGCCCTATTACAACGGCACGATGAGGGTCACATAATATAATCTGTGCTCCCATATCTATGAGCTTGTCCACAAAGAACAGGCGGCTTTCAAACATTTTCTGATGAATCAGTACACTGCCTTTCGCCTGTGTAGCCACCACCAGTACCACACTGAGCAAGTCGGGAGTCAGCCCCGGCCAGGGAGCATCTGCTATGGTCATAATAGAGCCATCAATAAACGATTCTATCTGATAATGTTCCTGCTCGGGGATAAATAGATCATCCCCCCGCTGTTCCACTCTAATACCTAAACGACGAAAACTTTCTGGAATAATGCCCAAATTTTCATGTGATACATTCTTAATGGTAAGCTCACTTCCTGTCATAGCTGCCATTCCGATAAAACTGCCTACTTCAATCATATCAGGCAACACCCGATGCGTACAGCCATGCAGACTTTCCACTCCTTCAATAGTCAGCAAATTAGATGCAATACCGGAAATCTTCGCCCCCATGCTGTTCAACATACGACAAAGTTGCTGCAGATAAGGTTCACAAGCTGCGTTATAAATGGTCGTTTTGCCCTTTGCCAGGACAGAAGCCATCACAATATTAGCCGTACCGGTAACCGAAGCTTCATCCAGCAACATATAAGTACCTTCCAAATGCTCTGCGCAAATACTGAAAACACTTCGTTCCTCATCATAATTAAAACAGGCTCCCAGTCTCTGAATACCGATAAAGTGAGTGTCCAAACGCCGGCGGCCAATCTTGTCACCGCCCGGTTTTGAAATCAAAGCCTTTCCAAAACGGGCAACCAACGGACCAACCAACATGACTGATCCACGCAGACTGGAACATTTCTTTAAGAATTCATCACTCTCCAAGTAGTTCAAATCCACAGTGTCAGCCTTAAATGTATACGAATCAATCCCTGTTTTTGATACCTTGACACCCATATCACGTAACAACTGAATCAGATTGTTCACATCCAGAATGTCCGGAATATTAGTTACGGTCACTTCTTCCGAGGTCAGCAGAGTGGCACAAAGAATCTGTAACACTTCATTTTTAGCACCTTGCGGGTGTATTTCGCCGTGCAATTTATGTCCTCCTTCAATTACAAACGAAGCCATGGTATCATTTTTTAGGAATTAATATTTCTTTCTTTGATTGTTGTTTTGTTGCGGTCTGCGCTGATTGTTGTTCTGTTGCGGCCTGCGTGGAACATAAACACGTTGCTGTTCATTCAAATGCAAGTCTTCAGGGGTCAGATTAATCATTCCCTTAGAGTAATCGCGAAGATCATCCAAGATTTTCTGATCCTCCACCCCGTCTTTGTTCCAGTTCAGGAAACATTTCTTCATGTGGTTTGCAATCAGGCTGATCAGCTGCTTCTTCTCCTCACCTTCCGGATAGTCCACTGCCTTTTTAATCATGTTCTCCAAAATACGTCCATAATGACGGTAACGGATTCCATTATGCGGATAAGGCAACATATCGGGTTTCACCTCCAGGCTTTCTTTCTTCACAATTTCATACGGATAATCAATATCCAGCTTAAAATCGGCCATAATAGCCAAATGATCCCATAATTTATGTTTGAAATCGGGCACATCCCGCAAATGCGGAAACATACCGCCCATAATGTTGATAATCGTGTTCGCACAACGTTGGCGCTCAGCTCTGTCCTCGATGGTCAAGGCGTGGTCTACCATGTTCTGCACACTTCTGCCATATTCAGGAAGGGGTAAAGTTCGTTGTTGAGTATTATACTCCATATATTTAAAATTTATGATTTATGCACTAATTTGTTCATCGGCTGTTACAAAAGCTTTTTGGGTTTGGAAGCTACAAACTCTTTCAAATAGAAAGGCTCAAAATAAGCCACATCCTTAAAGTTCTGTCTTACCATTTCCTTTTCTGCCAATGGAAACATCCATTTACCTAACGGACGGATGTCATCAATAAAATGAGCATTGGGATGAGTAATCTGCCCACGACATTTGGCTGCACCGTTACCAAAAAAATAGACCGGATGTTCATTCAGAAACTCCAAATAGGAATGCTCATCAACAATATCGGCAGCTATTTCCCTTTTTACGCTCAATGCGCGGTCATAAACAGCTGCATAGACTTCCATGCGACGTGCATCTATCATAGGACAGAGCAAGGCATCCTCAGGCAAATCATGATGTAACAACACCGGCACACACAACACCTCCAATGTCGGCAGACCGATAAGTGGCAAATTACGTCCATAGCAAATACCCTTCGCCATAGAGACACCAATACGCAACCCTGTGTACGAGCCGGGCCCGCAACTCACAGCCACTGCATCCAACGGCATACCATGACTGTCGACAAAAGATAAAGCCTCATCTACAAATACGCCCAGCTGCACGGCGTGTGAAGGTCCTTTCAAATCCTCTTTGGAGAACACCGCCAATCCATCCTCACTGACGGCAACAGAGCAGGCCTCTGTTGAAGTTTCAATATGCAAAATACACGACATAATGCTCTACTTATATAATATAATCTGCAAATATACACTTTTATTTATACTTCATTTCCATAAAAAGATTACTTTTGCAAAAAAACATATTAGTTATGATACAGTCAATGACCGGATACGGTAAAGCAACCGCTATATTCGGAGAAAAAAAAATTAACGTAGAGATCAAGTCTTTAAATAGTAAAGCAATGGACTTGTCTACACGGATCGCTCCTTTATACCGTGAAAAAGAAATGGAAATCCGCAATATGATTTCCAAATCATTGGAACGCGGTAAAGTTGATTTCAGCCTGTGGATAGAGAAAGACGTTTCGGATACAGCCACTCCCATTAACGCCGCCCTTGTAGAAAACTACTACAATCAGATAAAATCTATTTCCGAAATGACCCATATACCAATGCCCGAAGATTGGTTTGCAACCCTTCTACGAATGCCCGACGTACTAACCAAGGCCGATGTACAAGAACTTTCGGAAGAAGAATGGGAGGTAGTCCGCCAGGTAGTGGAAGAGGCTATCAACCATTTGGTAGATTTCCGCAAACAGGAAGGAACCGCTTTGGAAAAGAAATTCAACGAAAAGATTGATAACATCGAGAGTTTGTTAAAGTCCATCGAGCCCTACGAAACAGAACGTGTAGCCAAGATACGTGAACGCATTACAGATGCTTTGGAAAAGACCATCAGTGTGGATTATGATAAAAACCGCTTGGAACAAGAATTGATTTATTACATTGAAAAATTAGATATTAACGAAGAAAAACAACGACTGAGCAATCACTTGAGATATTTCCGTGAAACCATGGCAGGCGGTCATGGGCAAGGGAAAAAACTTGGTTTCATAGCACAGGAGATGGGACGCGAAATCAATACGACCGGCAGCAAATCCAATCATGCCGAGATGCAAAACATCGTAGTGCAGATGAAGGACGAACTGGAACAAATTAAAGAACAGGTATTAAATGTAATGTAACCGGTTCATATACCGGACCCCATTCTCATAAGCAAAGAATCAAGATATGGCAACAGGAAAACTTATCATTTTTTCAGCCCCCTCAGGTTCGGGCAAATCAACCATTATCAACTATCTGCTGACACAAAACCTGAACCTGTCTTTCTCTATTTCTGCCACCAGCCGCCCTCCTCGCGGAAAAGAACGGCATGGTGTGGAATATTTCTTCCTATCTCCTGAGGAATTCAAACAACGCATTGCCAATGATGAATTTCTGGAATACGAAGAAGTATACGAAAACCGTTTCTACGGAACCTTGAAAGCACAAGTGGAAAAACAATTGGAAGCCGGACAAAATGTGATTTTTGACGTAGATGTAGTAGGCGGATGTAATATCAAAAAATATTATGGCAGCCGCGCATTGTCTGTTTTCATTCAACCACCCAGTGTAAAAGAACTCCGTAAACGCCTGAAAGGCCGTGGTACTGATGCCCCCGAAGTAATTGAAAGCCGAATCGCAAAAGCAGAATTTGAATTGGGGTTCGCCGATAAATTCGACACCGTGATAGTAAATGACGATTTGGAGAAAGCAAAAGCGGAAGCACTGAAAGTTATTAAAAATTTTATTGAAAAATAAGACGATGATCAAAGATCCGAAAAAACTGGCCCAAAGAATGTCGATACTTTGTATCCTCATTGGTTTTATAGCTTTGGCTGTGGGCATCATTGCAATGGCAATGGAGCAATACATTATTGCCATAGCAATGGGTATTGTCACTGTGGGACAAGTATGGAATTACAATAAATGGAAAAGAGTAAGATAAAGACTGGTATTTTCGGCGGCTCATTCAATCCTATTCACATTGGTCATCTGGCACTTGCTAATTATTTATGTGAATATAATGGATTGGATGAAATATGGTTTCTCGTCTCTCCTCACAATCCATTAAAGCAACAAACGGATTTATGGGATGATAATCTGCGATTGGAACTGGTAAAACTGGCCATTGCGGATTATCCCAAATTCCGAGCTTCCGATTTCGAGTTCTACCTTCCTCGTCCTTCCTATACTATACACACATTGGACGCTTTACACAAAGCCTATCCCAACCGAGAATTTACTCTTATCATTGGGGCGGACAACTGGCTTCTATTCCCCCGTTGGTACAAAGCAAAGGAGATTTTAAAGAATCATCATGTAATGATCTATCCCCGTCCGAATTTCACTATTGATCCAACAACTCTTCCTCCTTCCGTGCAATTAGCAGATACTCCGTTATTGGAAATCAGTTCTACTTTTATCAGACAGGCACTAGCGGAAGGACGAGATATACGATATTTCCTGCATCCGGCAGTATATGAACGGCTAAAAAAATAAAAATCCCCGGGAGGACACAATCCAAATTTCCCGGGGAAAAACACATCAATTATTTAATCTAAAATTCAAAGGACGCACTCCATTAACGCTTTGCCAGCAGTACCTTACTATTTATCAATCCGTCCAACTCCCAGCCTGTCGTATCCTTTTTATATGAGTGCCACGCCAAAAACTTCCCAGCTTCATCTAACGTATATACATATTTCTGCGTAGGGATAAACGCTTTTTTATTCTTGTTCCACAAAGAATAATCAATATGCGCTTCTGTGTCTGTGTACGTAACTTCCATACAATAATAATTTATCCAAGTCGTGCCATTCCATTTCATACTTTTCTTCTCTATGATTTGTCCCTTATCGTTGTATCTGAACTCAAAACGATACTCCGGAGTCAGGAAAGTACCTTCCTGTTCATAAACGACCTTAGCCGACACCCGACCATTTTCCACCTCTTCATTTGTAATCTTCACAGGCTCGACTGCATTCAGCGTTAATACACTTGTCATTGCAAAAAGAACTGCCATCATGGCTTTAGTGATCATTGTAGTTTTCATAATGTCTTATTTTTAATGTTTATAATTCGTGTTTATTTGTGTCTTTATTTATAAGACGCAAATGACTCTCAAAACGTTGCAACATGATCCGTTTTTTTTCTTGAGCCGCTTCACTTTATAAAGTGCAAAGCACATGCCACGAAATTAATCCACTAAGTATCAATAAGTAAACATAAAAAAGGGTGTCCGATTATGGACACCCTGTACATTATTAACGGACAAACAGTCTATTCTTTCTGCTTTTCAACACGATGCAAGACTACCAGAACAACTTCGCTGGGAGTAAATAAACGGACGTCAACGCGCGAAGTACCCAATCCATTGGTAATAATAATCGGAGTACCTTTACTATTCTCTTTCCAACCAGTCAGAAAACGGTTTCCATAAATGGAGTGCTTTACCGGAGAATATTTTTTAAACAAGCTCACCTGCCCACCATGAGTATGCCCCGCTAACACCAAATTGGCATTCGATACATCGGTATCTTCTGCATAATCGGGAGTATGCGTGAGCAATATAATAAAATCATCCGCCAGAAAATGCTGGGATGGAGAGTCACCATTCTTTTTTAAATCAAACGGATTGCGTACACCGCTCACTATAATATACTGACCATCTTTCATCAGCTTATAGCTTTTATGTTCCATCAACCGCACATGATTCTTTTGCATGGCCTCCACCACTTCGGAATAGCAATAACCATAATCATGATTCCCCATCACAGCAAATGTTCCGTAAGGTGTATAAACTCTGCTCAAGGCGGTGAACAAAGTGTCTAGATTTCCACCTTTCTTGCTACGATAATCTCCACCCAACAACAGAACATCGGCATGCATTGATTTTAATGCTCGTACCGCACTGTTCAATTCACTCCTCTTAAAACGACTCTCATAATGAAAATCCGAAGCAAATCCTATCCGAAAACCATCAAAAGCGGGTGGAATATCATAACTATAAAAATCATATTGCTTCACACGTCCTACTCCCGGAAACTCGGACAAAGTAGCTGTGGCGCAAGAAGACAAAAGAATAACCGCTAAAAGCAAAAAAAGAAACTGTTTCTTCATAATCCTTTCTATTTGGAGACAAAGATACAGAATTAATTGTTTTATCTTTGCACAACCTTAATTATAAATAGAAATGGAAATTGTTCAAGTTAACTCAATAAAAGCATGGCTTCTAGCCGCCCGTCCTAAAACATTGGCAGGAGCCGCCACTCCGGTTTTACTGGGATGTGCCTTGGCCTATGCAGACAGCTGCTTCCAAATGACACCAGCATTGCTTTGCTTTGCCTTCGCTTTTCTGATGCAGATAGACGCCAACTTCATTAATGATTACTTTGATTACCTGAAAGGCAGTGACCGTGAAGACCGTTTGGGTCCTGAACGTGCCTGCGCGCAAGGATGGATCACACTGAACGCCATGAGAAAGGGAATCGCCCTGACCACAGCAACAGCTTGTTTAGCAGGGTTATGCCTATTAGCTTATGGAGGGATTGAAATGATTCCAGTAGGAATTTTATGTGTTTTATTCGCTTTTCTTTATACAGCAGGACCTTATCCGCTAGCTTATCACGGATGGGGAGACATACTTGTCATTGTCTTTTTCGGATTTGTACCGGTAGGCTGCACTTACTATGTGATGTGCCGTGACTGGACTTGGAATGTGACACTCGCCTCTCTAGCTTGCGGACTGATTATAGATACCTTGTTGATGGTGAATAATTACCGTGACCGCGATCAGGATGCAAAAAGCGGAAAGAAAACAATCGTAGTACGCTGGGGAGCCAATGCAGGGCAACAATTATACTTATTTTTGGGATTGGCTGCCGCATGGCTTTGTTTATTGTTTATCCCGACCGGGCACATTTGGGCTGCATTATTACCCCAAATTTATCTGTTACCTCACTTCATGGCATGGCAAAGAATGGTAAAAATCAACAGGGGAAAAGAATTAAACAGCATATTGGGAGAAACCTCCCGCAATATGCTGCTATTCGGCGTATTACTAGCATTCGGCCTTATCCTATAATCTTCCAGCAAGATCTTGCCAGAAGATATTTCCCAATAAAGCGCAACAAATCATTCCGCTTTCTCTATCAATACAGTGGCATAAGCGGAAATGCCCTCCTCCCTGCCCGTAAATCCCAGTTTCTCTGTAGTGGTAGCCTTTACGGAAACATCATCCACATCAATCCTCATCAAATGAGCAAGCACCAACTGCATTTCCGGAATCCGCGCTTTCAATTTAGGACGTTCAGCGCAAATCGTTGCGTCCACGTTACCTACTTTATACCCTTTTGCAGCAATCAGGTCCACCGTTTCAGCCAATAAAATCTTGCTATCAATATTCTTGAATTCGCCTGCAGTATCAGGAAAATGATAACCTATATCACGCATATTGGCCGCTCCCAGCAAAGCGTCACAAATAGCATGAATCAATACATCGGCATCCGAGTGTCCCAATAGCCCCAATTCATGTTCAAATTTTATTCCTCCAAGCCATAATTCACGACCGCTTACCAGTTGGTGCACATCAAATCCAAATCCTACTCTTATTTTCATCTTACATAAAAATCTAATAATTTTTCACCTTCCAAATACCCCTGCAAATGCTGTCCTATACTGACTGGCCCTACTCCCACGGGAGTCCCTGTATAAAGCAAATCCCCAATCTTTAATGTAAAAAACCGGCTAACGTATGCGATTATCTCATCCACCTTAAACAACATATCTGCAGTATTACCTCTCTGCACCGTTTTTCCATCTATATCCAAATGAAAGTTCAAATTCTGTATATCCTTAAATCTGTCTACCGGCACAAAATCACCTATGGCAGCCGAGCTATCAAACCCTTTACACAGCTCCCAAGGCTTGCCTTCCTCCCGGAACCGCCGCTGAAGGTCACGTGCCGTAAAATCTATTCCTACCGTCACCGCATCATAATACCGACTGGCAAAACGCGGAGCAATATTCTTTCCCAAACGATTAATACGTACTACCAATTCTGTCTCATAATCCACCTGCTGAGAAAAATCAGGAATAAAAAACGGCTTGCTGTCTTTCAGCAGAGCCGAATCCGGTTTCATAAAAATAACCGGTTCTTCCGGTAATTTTTCATCAGCATGTAACTCGTGGCAATGTGCAACGTAGTTCATTCCTACGGCTATAATCTTCATGTTATTATTCTTGAATTACATTTAATCTGTTAAACATTACAGCCAGATGGGCATAAAGTGATGTATTCTGCACCACAATATTTTCCGGTACACGAATACGGAACGGTGTAAAGTTCCAAACTGCCTTAATGCCACCCGCTATCATCTTATCTGTTATCTCCTGTGCTATATTAATAGGCACAGTCAACACCCCGATATTGACATCACAGGATTTCATTTTTACCTCAAATTCATCCGAATGATAAATAGGAATTCCATTTATTTCCTTTCCCACCAGTTCGGGGTTAATATCAAACGCACCTACTATCTCTAATCCAAAATGATGCAGGCCCGAGTCGCGCAACAAAGCACCTCCCAAACTACCAACACCAAACAAAAAAGCTTTATGCATCTTGGTAAATCCCAAGAAACGCTCCAGCACCTCTATCAACGCATCAATCTCATACCCCACACGTGTACGGCCGGATATATTTACATAAGAAAGATCTTTCGCTATTTGGGAAGCATCTACATTGATTTGCTTGGATATTTGGGTAGAAGACACGTACGTTTCTCCCTGTTCTTTCATCAGTTTCACATTCGAAAGATACCACGGAAGTCTGCGCAAAGTCGGCTCAGGCACTTTATCCGAGAATTTATGCATACGTATATCCATCTTTTTCTTTAGGTATTATCATTAGGTAATTTGCAAAAGTACACTTTTATTTGTTACATTGACGGATAGAGTATAAAAAAAGTCTTATCTTTGAGTATTCATTTAAGCAAAATTCACATGAAAAATAACGATTGGAAAGAACGTCTGAATGTGGTTTATTCCACAAATCCTGATTTCAAGTATGAAAACGTTGAAAAGGAAGAGACTAAAACATTAGATAAAAAACAACAAAAGCTCCGTGTCAATATAGAAAAAAAAGGACGGAGTGGCAAAACCGTGACATTAATCAACGGGTTCATCGGAACAGAAAATGACCTGAAAGAGTTGGGTAGATTATTGAAAAGCAAATGTGGGGTAGGCGGTTCAGCAAAAGACGGGGAGATCCTTATTCAAGGAGAGTTCAAGCAACGGGTCATCGAGTTGTTGAAAGCTGAAGGATATACCCAGACCAAATAGCCGGAAAAAAGAAAGGGACTGTTGTCACACAGTCCCCCTTCTATAATTGCGGAAATCTTATTCAGCACGTAAAGTGAAACGTTTGAAAGCAACGATCTGCAATTCAGGATCAGCTTCCTTCAACACTTCTCTTACAGTCTTCTTACCATCCATGATATCCTCTTGGTTCAGCAAGCAAACTTCCTTCAAGAACTTGCCCAGACGACCTTTAGCAATGTTTTCAATCATCTGTTGTGGCAAGTTAGCAGCTTTTTCAGCAGAAACAGTAGCAATGATTTCTTTAGCTTTGGCAATATCTTCGTCAGTGATCCAGCCCTTAGCCTTGTTACTTTCCATGTGCTCTTCGCTGTCTACATGTGCAGGGTTGATACCAGCCTTCTTCAAAGCAACTTCAACAGCCTTGTCTACTTGTTCTTTCTTAGTTTTATCAATAGCTACCTGTATTTCAGCTTCTTTTACAGATTCAGGAACACCGGCTTCATCAATTGCAATAGGATTCATAGCAGCAATCTGCATAGCAACTCCGTGAGCGGCAGCTTCAGCTTCTTTATTCATTGCAACAATAGTACAAAGCTGGTTATTTCCCTGGTGGTTATAAATAGAAGTATAAGCACCTTCAACCACATTGTAGCCATCCAATTCCATTTTTTCACCAGTGATACCGCTACGGTCTGTTACTGCATCCTGTACAGTACCGTTACCCATAGGCAAAGCCTTTACTTCTTCCAAAGTCTTGCATCTGTTGGCAACAGCAGCATCCAGAATAGCTTGAGTCAACGCTACGAAATCAGCATTTTTAGCAACGAAGTCGGTTTCGCATTTCAAAGCGATGATAGCAGCAAATTCGCCATCCTTTTTTGCCAGCACACAACCTTCAGATGCTTCACGGTCAGAACGTTTTGCAGCAACAGCCTGTCCTTTTTTACGGATAATTTCCATTGCTTTATCGATATCGCCGTTTGCTTCAGTCAAGGCGTTCTTGCAATCCATCATACCAGCTCCACTAATCTTACGAAGCTTGGTTATTTCAGCCATAGTTACAGCCATAATATTCCTTTATTTTTTAATTGTTAGTAATATCTTTAAAACAGAATTGAGAATTGAAAATTGAGAATTGAGAATCAACAGCATAATCTGCCCCTTCCCCAATTTTCAATTCTCAACTCTCAATTTATACTATTAAGCTTCTTCGTCTTCTTTCAAGAAAGCGGCAGCCTTAGCAGCATTGATAGCTTCTTCTTCGGCTTTATCCATACGAGCCTTGGTATTTTTCTTCTTACCAGCACCCTTAGGAGCATTTTCACCGGCAGCTTCCATATCTACTTTTTCAGCTTTTCTTTCTTCCAAGCCTTCAGCGATAGCGCCACAACAAGCATCCAAGATCACTTCTACAGACTTAGTAGCGTCATCGTTTGCAGGAATCACGAAGTCTACGTTTGAAGGATCTGAATTTGTATCAACGATAGCAAATACAGGGATACCCAGACGGTTAGCTTCACGAACTGCAATGTTTTCTTTCAACACATCGATAACGAACAGTGCTGACGGCAAACGAGTCAAATCAGCGATAGAGCCTAAGTTCTTCTCCAATTTAGCACGCTGACGAGAGATTTGCAGAACTTCTCTCTTAGAAAGGTTTGAATAAGTACCATCGTTGGTCAACTTATCGATAGTAGCCATTTTCTTCACAGCCTTACGGATAGTCGGGAAGTTAGTCAACATACCACCCGGCCAACGCTCGATTACATAAGGCATATTTACAGAAGCAGCTTTCTCAGCTACTACTTGTTTAGCTTGTTTCTTAGTAGCAACAAACAGGACTTTCTTACCTGATTTTGCGATTTGTTTCAGTGCATCAGCAGCTTCATCTACTTTAGCAACTGTTTTATGGAGGTCAATGATATGGATACCATTGCGTTCCATGAAAATATAAGGAGCCATTGAGGGATTCCACTTTCTCTTAAGGTGTCCGAAGTGGCAACCGGCTTCCAATAATGTATCGAAATTAGTTCTAGACATTTTGTTATTCTTTAAATCGTTTACTTTCTTTTTTGTTTATCTCAACCAACCATCGGGTAGTCCGCTACCAAGTAGAGTCCCGCTGGTTTAGATACTAAACGCTTCTTAACCAGTTCCAAGTAAAACCGGATATTAACGTTTACTGAACTGGAATCTACGACGTGCTTTGGGCTGACCCGGTTTCTTACGTTCTACAGAACGAGAGTCACGTGTCATGAAGCCTTCTGAACGAAGAGCCGTTTTATCTTCAGGGTTGATTTTAACCAGCGCACGAGCGATAGCCAGACGCAAAGCCTGTGACTGTCCTGTAAAACCACCACCGTAAAGATTTACTTTGATATCATATTTTTCAGCAGCCTCCAGCTTGTTCAAAGGCTGTTTTACTACATACTGAAGAATAGTTGATGGAAAGTACTGTGCAAGGTCTCTCTTGTTAATAGTAATCTTTCCTGTACCTTCGCTTACGAACACGCGTGCTACGGCGCGTTTACGTCTGCCTAATGCATTTACTACTTCCATTCTTTATTATTTAAGTGAGTTTATATCAATTGATTTCGGAGTCTGAGCTTCATGTTTATGTTCACTACCAGCGTAAACATACAAATTGCCCAGCAACTGTGCTCCCAGACGATTTTTAGGAAGCATACCCTTTACTACTCTCTTCAACAGTTTTTCTTCACCGTTAGGTTTCTTCATCAACTGAGCAGGAGTCATTTCTCTCTGACCACCGGGATAACCTGTATAGCGCAAGTAAACCTTGTCGTTCCACTTGTTTCCGGTAAATTTCACTTTGTCTGCATTAATGATAATAACATTATCACCGCAGTCAGCATGAGGGGTAAAGTCTGGTTTGTACTTTCCTCTCAACAGTTTCGCAACTTTCGAACCGAGACGGCCTACGACCTGATCGGTTGCATCGACAACAACCCATTCTTTATGAGCTGTTTCTTTGTTTGCAGAAATGGTCTTGTAACTTAAAGTATCCACTCTTAAATTCTTTTTTAAATGTTAACTACTAAAAAACAATTCTTCTCAGCGTTTCTAACCGTTCCCGGACAAAGAACTATTAACACGCTAAGAATTAATCCTTTATAAACTTTTGATAATAATCGGCTTGCAAAGGTACGGCTTTTCTTTGAACTGACAAACAAATTAAGATATTTTTTCCTCCTGCTTTTTGCATACAAAAGGCTGATACAACCACATCTAGGCTTTGAATAACGGAGTAAAAACATAGGGAAGAAATTTTGATTCTTCCCTATACATATACAGTTATTCATATATTTTCAACGATTCCAGCCACTCTCCATCTCAGAGCAAGTACAAACAGCCACAGATGCCGCATTGTTTCCACCGGACTGACGAAGCTTTAAAAGTTCAGTTGCTGAGATCCGAACTACTTTTCCATCGGGACGACCATAACACAGTGTCCCTTCGCGCCGTGCAGTTTCCTCTATCAACCGCTGTTCCGCTAATTCTAAACCATAACGCAACTTCGCACTTAATTCCTTATATTCTTCTTCAGTTGACATAACTTCTGATTTTAGTAAAAAGTTCTTGATTATAGATATGGGCCTCATCTCCCAAACGGAAGGCGTCCGCCACAATAACACGCGGTGTGCAGCTATTGTCCGCAAGCATCCAATAATCCACGCAAGGCATATAAATACGGAAAAAGTTTTCCAACCCCGAACGATAACGACGACGGATAATGGGAGCAGGTACATCATGCCCTCCGTTGGCAACACGCTGTTTCACTCGCTCTATAGCCAGTTCAGGCGAATTCAGCCAAAAATAAATAAGGCTGACACTATATCCTTGATTTTGTGCCTGCTGGATAAGATTGATATAAGAACGGGTGGACAATGTGGTTTCAACAGAAAAGCTGACTCCGGCCGACAGTAACTCTCCGATACGTTTCAGCATCAGTCGCCCGGCTTCGATAGCCACACTTGAGGGGTTAAAAGGAGAAAGTCCCTTAGCGATTTCATCGGCATTGACAAATTCGCGGCACTCTAAAATTTCGGGTAATACCGTGTACGAAGCGGTCGTTTTACCGGCTCCGTTACACCCCGCTATTATATAAAGTTTAGACATTAATCTCCTTTTCTATTTCTGTTATTGGCGACAAAGTTAACGATTATTTCCAATCTTTGTTCTTGAAAAGGCATAAAAGTGATGAAGAATAGCACATTTTTTGAAATTCTGTGCAAATTAAGAAGAGATTACAGGAATTTTACCGTATATTTAAGCAACCTGCAAACAGGTAACAGTTACTCACTACATCATTTTATTGGAAACAATTAATACATAGACACCTTTCATTTAAGTATCCAAACAAGTAATCATATAAACAAGACACATATCCCACCATATAGATAGGGACCACGCTTTCAAAAAATGAAAGAGCAGCCCCTCCCCAATGACTATCCTTTGTTTATAAACAAAGATTCAAACTTATCTGACCAAATCCTTGGGATAAACAGGAGGCATTTTCACCCGTTTCCAAGTTTCATAATACCAAGAATTGATTTCATTTCCATCCTTATCCGTTTTCACAAAAAACTTCAGTACCATGACATCGCCCCCCTTCATCTCAAATTCCAAAATATTATCCACACCTACCAATTGTGGAAGATGCAAGTTTTTCTCCACATGCTCTGTATAAGCATTAGGAGCAGTCTGCCGATAGGTACCGGAACCAATAATAATAGCTCCATGATTAGGAATCATGGTCATATTGGTAAACTTGCCGTCATCAGACAAAATTTTAAAAGAATTACTTGGTTTCAACTCACCCGGCACCTGAGGAGTACCTGATACATAAAAGCACATCTGCCAAATCCCTTTCAAGTTGACAGGGGCTGCATCTGATTTTTCCTGTCCCACTACACGCGAAGTACCGATTAGCAAGAATGCTATCATCAGTAGGAATAATTTTTTCCGTTTCATAGCTGTATATATTTAGTTAACAAATTGCGTTATGTGGATACAACAAAATTAGAAAAATTTTTCAAACTTTCTGCTTTTCAAATAACTTTTTTACAGTTAAACACAAAAAAAATCCTGCTCTATGTTATAGGGCAGGATTTTTTGAATTATTATTTCCTACAATTAGAATTCAGCATTGCGCGGAGTACGTGGGAAAGGTATCACATCACGAATATTGGTCATACCGGTAACAAACAGCAACAACCGTTCAAAACCAAGTCCAAAACCAGAATGAGGACATGAACCAAACTTGCGGGTATCCAGATACCACCACATATCCTTCATCGGAATTCCCAGTTCCTGAATGCGGGTCATCAATTTGTCATAATCAGCCTCACGTTCAGACCCACCTATTATTTCGCCAATCTTCGGGAATAATACATCCATTGCACGCACCGTCTTTCCATCCTCATTCTGCTTCATATAGAATGCTTTGATTTCTTTCGGATAGTCTGTCAGGATTACAGGACGTTTAAAGTGCTCTTCCACCAAATAACGTTCATGTTCAGAGGCTAAGTCTACTCCCCAATATACCGGGAATTCAAATTTATGACCTTTTGCTACAGCTTCCTCCAGTATCTTGATACCTTCCGTATAAGGCAGACGGACAAATTCTTCCTTCAGCACGCCCTGCAAACGTTCTATCAATCCTTTATCGAACATATCGTTCAAGAACTTCACATCATCATAGCAGTTGTCAAGCGCCCACTGTACACAATATTTAATAAAGTCTTCGGCCAAATCCATATTATCAGTAATATCATTGAACGCAACCTCAGGTTCAATCATCCAAAACTCAGCCAAGTGACGCGGCGTATTAGAATTCTCCGCACGGAATGTAGGACCAAATGTATAAATAGCCCCCAAAGCAGTAGCAGCCAATTCACCTTCCAACTGTCCAGATACCGTCAAACTGGCTTGTTTGCCAAAGAAATCATCATCATAAATAATCGCTCCGTTTTCATCCTTCTTCAAATCATAAAGGTTCTTGGTAGTAACTTGGAACATCTGTCCCGCACCTTCACAATCAGACGCTGTGATAATAGGTGTATGAAAATAGAAGAAACCACGTTCATGGAAGAACTTATGGATAGCGATAGCCATGTTGTGGCGGATGCGGAATACAGCTCCAAATGTATTGGTGCGGGGACGCAAGTGAGCGATCTCACGAAGAAACTCCATCGTATGACCTTTCTTCTGTAACGGATAAGTGTTATCACAAGTACCTAATACTTCGATTCCACGCGCTTGAACTTCGGCAGCCTGACCAGAGCCAATGGATTCGGTCAACTCACCGTTCACACTGATACATGCACCGGTGGTGATCTGCTTCAACATTTCTTCGTCAAAGTTTGCCAAATCAACAACAATCTGCACATTATTTATTGTAGAACCGTCATTCAGGGCGATAAAATTTACCTGTTTGCTACCGCGGCGGGTACGAACCCAACCTTTTACATTGACCATCGCACCAAAATCACGGCGCTTCAGCAAGTCAACAATCTTTGTTCTACTAATTTTTTCCATTGTTTTGTCTCTTTATTGTTTATTATTCAAATGAGCCCATGCGGAGCATGTTCACTTCTTGTTCCGTCAGGTAACGCCAGTCACCGCGACGCAAACCTTTTTTAGTCAGGCCAGCAAAATAAACGCGGTCCAGCTTGATTACCTTATATCCCAAGGATTCAAAAATACGACGCACAATACGGTTCTTTCCGGAATGGATTTCAATACCGACTTGTGATTTGTCTGTTTCCGATGCATAGCTGATGGCATCTGCATGAATCTCTCCATCATCCAATGTCACACCTGCTGCAATTTGGTCAAGATCTGCCTTGGTTACATTCTTATCACAATATACATGATAAATCTTCTTCTTCAAATACTTAGGATGAGTCAGCTTGGAAGCCAAATCACCATCGTTAGTTAACAATAACACACCGGTAGTATTACGATCTAAACGCCCAACAGGATAAATACGCTCCTTACAAGCACCTTTCACAAAATCCATTACAGTCTTACGTTCCTGAGGATCATCAGAAGTAGTCACACAATCCTTCGGTTTATTCAACAAAATATAAGTTTTACGTTCAATACTTACCGGTTCGTCATGGAACTTCACTTCGTCAGTACGCTTGATCTTAGTACCTAATTCGGTTACCACTTCACCATTTACACTGACTACACCTGCTGTAATAAACTCATCAGCCTCACGACGGGAACATATACCTGCATTAGCCAAGAATTTGTTCAGACGAATCGGCTCATTTGGATCGGTCAATATATCTTTATATTCAATCTGTTTCTTCAGACTATACTTTGCATTCGGGTTATAATCAGCCGTACGGGGGCGATAGGGACGATTGTATCCACCACCTTGATAACCACCGGTACGAGGACGATAAGGACGGTCGCCGCCTTGATTATAACCGCCGGTACGAGGACGATAAGGACGGTCACCGCCTTGATTATAACCGCCGGTACGAGGACGCGGAGTGTAAGAACGCTGTTCACCACCTTCACCGCTGTTAAAACGGGGACGCGGAGTATATGGACGCTGCTCGCCACCTTCGCGATTATATCCTCCGGTGCGGGGACGCGGAGTATAAGGACGCTGCTCACCACCTTCGCGATTATAGTTTGTACGGGGACGGTATTGACGTTCACCACCTTCCTCACCATTATTGAAACGAGGGCGCGGAGTATATGGACGCTGCTCACCACCTTCACGATTATAATTTGTACGAGGACGGTATGAACGTTGTTCTCCTCCATCCTCACTGTTAGGATTAAAGCGGGGACGTTGCGGACGGTCACCATTATTATAGCGATTATAGGAAGGACGGTCACCGTTGTTATAAGAAGAACGGTAAGGACGGTCGCCACCTTCGCGATTATAGCTGTTCGTACGAGGACGGTAAGGACGCTGTTCGCCGTCGTTGTTGTATCTGTTGTAATTACTGTCTCTGTTATAAGACTTATAACCACCATCACGGCTTACATTCTGGTTTTCTTCATTTGCAGCACCTTCTTGTCTGCTTTCATTTTCTGTACTCATGGTTTTCCTTTTATTTTTTAATTAATGTATAACGCCCTCTCGGGCTTTTTGGATTAAAATCTAACTAACTATTTTTTAAATACCTGTATAATTATGCGGTGTAATCACTCGCAGTTCCTTTTTAATATCTTCGCTTACATTTAGTGTTTCTATGAATTCTTTAATAGCCCCTTCTGTGATAGCTTGGTTTGTACGGGTCAAAGCTTTCAATGCCTCATACGGATGAGGATAGGCTTCGCGGCGCAGAATTGTCTGGATAGCTTCCGCCACCACACTCCAACAATTATCCAAGTCGGCATAGATTGCTTTCTCATTCAGCAACAGTTTGCGCAGACCTTTCAACGAACTTTGGATAGCAATCACAATGTGACCGAAAGGTACACCGACGTTACGCAACACAGTAGAGTCTGTCAAGTCACGTTGCAAGCGGGAAACAGGCAACTTAGAAGAAAGGTGTTCCAAAATAGCATTTGCCATACCTAGATTACCTTCAGCATTTTCGAAATCAATAGGATTCACCTTATGCGGCATGGCACTGGAACCTACTTCACCCGCTTTAATCTTCTGCTTGAAATATTCCATAGAGATGTACTGCCAGAAGTCGCGGTTCATGTCAATCATAATGGTATTGATGCGTTTCATCGCATCAAAAATGGCTCCCAGATTATCATAATTAGAGATCTGAGTAGTATATTCCTCACGTTCCAATCCCAGCTTTCCTGCTACAAACTTATTACCGAATTCTTTCCAGTCATATTCGGGATAAGCTACATGATGCGCATTGTAGTTACCCGTCGCACCACCGAATTTAGCCGTGACAGGACAAGCTTTCAATACAGCCAGCTGACGATTCAGACGATAAACGAAAACCATGATTTCTTTACCCAAGCGAGTCGGAGAAGCAGGCTGTCCATGTGTTTTTGCCAACATAGGGATATTTGCCCATTCTTCAGCGTATGTAGTCAACTGGGCAATCAGCTCTTCAATTTGCGGATAGTATACTTGTTCCAATGCCTCCTTTATAGACAAAGGTACAGAGGTATTGTTTATGTCCTGTGATGTCAATCCGAAATGAATAAATTCTTTGCATTCCTCCATTCCGCCCAACTTATCGAATTCTTCTTTGATGAAATATTCTACAGCCTTTACATCGTGGTTTGTTACACTTTCTATCTCTTTAATACGCTGTGCATCAGCTTCTGAAAAATTCTTATAAATAGCGCGCAATGCATCAAAACGTGCATGATCAAAGTCTTTCAGCTGTGGCAACGGTAGTTCACACAGAGTGATAAAGTATTCAATTTCTACCTGCACACGGTACTTGATGAGTGCAAATTCAGAAAAATAAGAGGCCAAAGCTCCCGCTTTTCCTCTGTATCGACCGTCAATAGGTGATATTGCCGTGAGTAAATCGAGCTCCATATTATATTCTTTGATAATTATCAGACTGCAAAATTAATTCTTTTTCTTGAGTTTAACGGCCTGAAGATGCATAAAGTTTGCGAAAATGAAGATTTATTTCACAAATCCCTTTTTAGTCCATTTCAGACTGTTCCAACGCTGTACAAAGATAATACCACGAAGATTTTCATCCAGCACAAACGCACACCACATACCTACCAATCCCCATCCCCAATGAATGCCGAACAAGAAACCACAACCTACGGCAACACTCCACTGAACAACAAATCCTACATAAAACGGATAATTTACATCACCCGTTGCACGTAAAGCATTCGTCGCATAAATATTAATAGCCCGGCCCACTTCCAAAATCACATCAATAAACAGGATAATAGTACCCAAACGGATAATTTCCGGATTATCCGTCAGCCAGCTAAACAAAGTATGCCCCATCAAAGCCCAGATACAGGATAAAACCAAAGAAACCAAAATAGAAATACGCATCACATATTTGCCTAACAGATAGGCTGCATGAATTTTCCTTTCACCTACCAGATGTCCGATACAGATGGCTCCGCCTTGTGCCATGGCAATAGCAAACAAATAAACGAACATCACTATATTCACCACATAGGTACGAGTAGCCAGCGCTTCATTCCCCAACATATTAATAAAATAGGTCAATACTACCTGAGAGAAACTGTAGGACATATTTTCTCCGGCCGAGGGGACTCCGATTTTCAACAGGTTTTTCAGCTCGACAAACGGGAAGGGGCAAAAATAGGATAACGGAAATCTGGGAATATGCTTGCGGAAAAGAATTACAAAAAGTATCACCATAGATACCCCTCGGGCAAATGCTGTAGAGATAGCCGCACCTTCCACTCCCAAAGCCGGCATGCCGAACTTACCGAAAATCAGCGAATAGTTACCGATGATATTCAGAATATTCACAACTACCGTTACCATCATGGGATAAACCGCTTTGTTAGCACTACGCAAAGAGGCAGAAATAGTCAGAGATATGGCTTGAAAAAAAGCGAATGCCCCTACTATCTTCATGTAACTCACTCCATATTCCATCAGTTCGGGACGAAGTCCCATCATAGATAGCAGAGAAGTGGCTCCGTAATGCAGAATAGCACTGACAAACAGGCCGAACACCAAATTGAGTATCAATGATACTCCCACCACCTGCACCATATTCTTGTGCATTCTTGCTCCCAAATATTGCGAACAGAGTACGGAAGTTCCTATATTGATCACCTCAAATATCAGGAAAGCAAACATAATGAGCTGGTTGACCACCCCTACAGCAGCCACACTATTGTCTGAATACTGACTCAGCATCACGGTATCCACTGCACCCAGCATCATAATCAGTAATGTTTCAATGAAAATAGGAACCGCCAGTCTGGCTAGGTTCTTTCGTATGCTCCTCGGTTCTTGAATTACGTCCACTTATCATCTTTGATTTTCGGGGTGCAAAGGTACGGACTTTTCACGATGCAACGGTTTGATTTATATCAAGAAATATGAACTTAAGATTTTTACCAGAAGATAAACAGGAATCTGATCTTTTCTTTTTATCTTTAGAACCAAATCTTAAATCAATAGAACAACATGAAAAAAGGAATCCTTCTGTTATCTGCAATTCTAGCATTGGGCTCTCTGTCCTCATCCGCCCAAAAAAGAACAGCCACCATGACTGATGAAGAAATGTACCTTGATGCCATGCATCATAACATCACTACCGAAAAGATTTTCGGTTATGTAAAGCAACTTTCAGACCCAGCCTTGGAGGGACGACTCGCAGGTTCGCCCGGAATGGCTAAAGCTGTAGATATCGTAAAAGGATATTTTAAAGAGTGGAAACTAATACCTCGTGGTGAGAATGGTTCCTACATACAGCTATTCCCCCACCCTTGTGTAGAGATACAACCGGGAAGCACTATGGATATCCTATTTCCTGTCACCCAAGACAAGAAAAAAACTGTATGGATCTCCAAGACATACCCTTGGGCAGATGGTTGGTTTGCCGGAGGAATGACCAGTAACGGAGAAGTGACAGCCGATGTGGTATATGCCGGATTTGGCGTTACAGCACCCGAATTAGGATATGATGATTACAAAGACATAGATGTAAAAGGCAAGATTGTGCTGGTAGAGGGAGAAACACCCAATATAAGCCGTAACCCCGATTCACTGGCCATGTGGTACAAACATACTTTGCACCAAACCAAGCTGAACAATGCCGTAACCCATGGTGCGGCAGGCTTGTTATACAAATGGGTTCCCGGTCCAAATGCCCCCTATAATCCAGGATTTGTCTATTGTCATGTTACAGACACTGTGGTTAATGATATTTTCAGGGGAACAGGCAAGACCTATAAAGAAACCATCCGGCAGATTTATAAGACTCAGAAGCCTGCCTCTTTCCATACCGGAAAGAGAGCCCACATCAAAATGAATGCTACCTATAATCCCAATGCTACTGGAAAAAATATTTTGGGTATGATCAAAGGCAGTGACCCTATACTGTGCAATGAATATGTAATCATTTCCGCCCATCTGGACCACTTAGGAATGATTCCTTTCCTAATTGAAGGAGCGAATGACAACAATTCTTCCTCCGCTGCCATGCTGGGAGTAGCCGAAGCACTGGCAAAATCAAAGATAAAACCCAAACGCAGCATCATTTTCATGAGTGTGGACGGCGAGGAAGCCGGACTCACCGGTAGCACTTATTATACTAATCATCCTCTTGTACCAAAGGATAAAGTAATAGCAATCCTGAATCTGGAGCAGGTGGGTGTAGGCCAGATGTTAGGGGCGAACTACCACTATAAATACCCCGAATTGGCCAAACTGTCCCAAAAAGCCAATGCTATGTATGTGCATCGACGTCTGTTCACTAATGAAACTCATTTCCTGACTCGTCCTCGTACAGATGGTGCTGTTTTTATGAAAGCCGGTTATCCATGCATTGATTTATGGGCATTAGGAGGTGGCTATTACCATCATCCTAAAGATAATATCCGATCCATCAACCCCGATATCCTTCGAGCTGCAACCGAATGGTTATACTGGACTACTATTTTTATAGCAAACAAGTGAACAAATACAAGAAATCCCGACGAGCGCCACTCTGCCGGGATTCCTTTATTCAACCGATGCCATGTCTGCATTGTTCCATATATGTGTTGTGTTATTGTTGGGTCAGATATTCCTTGTACATCTTCTCTATTTCCTTTATGGGAATATCCAATGCACTCACTTGTCTGAAAAACTCCGGCAATTCTTCATGCAGAAACATATCTTTACGCAAAGTGATAATCCGGTCTTTAGCCCCTGCCGATACAAAATAACCGATACCGCGTTTATTATAAATAATCTCTTGTCCTTGAAGATAATCATACGTACGGACCACTGTATTTGCATTCACCTCCACCGTAGCGGCGTATTCTCTGACAGACGGAATACGCCCTTCCTCGGCATATTGTCCTTGCAGGATTTCATCATTTATCCGGTCGGCTATCTGCAAGTAAATGGATTTACTTTCTTTAAATTTCATAGCAAACGGAATTTAGGTTTAACAACTTGCGAACGGGTAAAAAGCTGGTAACTCAGCCACCAGTTAAACATAGTGAATGCACTGAAAAACGCTACTCCTAACGAAAGTAACTTGTTTAATGTCATCCACTGGAAATTAGTTTCCAGCCACTCAGAAAAACTGCGCATATTGTCATCTCCTATCCATGAAAGAATGTGCACCGATAAAACAGAAAACAGAATAGAAATAAGCATCAAAGCACCCAATGTCTTGAAAAAAGGTTTCTTATACCAATAATTTCCCCCTAGAATATACAATGAATGTGACCATAACAGGAAAGCCCATCCGCACAATTCACCCAACCAATTCTGGTACGGCATATTCATAGCATAGCCTGATCCCCTATATATCTGCTCACCATCTACCGAAGCCATAGAAAGAAGGTTATACAAAACAGATTGATGGAATGTTTCAGGCACATTAAATAAAGGAAGTAACAGATAACGGGTAATTTCCGCCAATGACGCCGCAACAAAGACAGCCACAGCCAATCCTACCGTAACAATCAAGAATCGTGCTACAAATTTCTCTATCATAGTTGCCGGAAGCATCAGAAAAGCGATACGTTTTTCTTTTGTAATCATATTTTCCATAATGTTAGCAGCATAGACAATGCCAAAAATACCGATGATAAAAGCAAAGGTTCCCATTATATTAGAACAATAATGCTGAAAAGCCATTTGAGAATCACTATACGTCACCTGTTTCGACATTGTGAGCACCATTACCAATGCAAATGCAGCATAAATTCCGATCAGACGATAAAGATTTGTTTTCCAATTTTCCATAATCTCGCGTTTCATTACCATTGCAATACGCGAAAAGC
>ERZ826016.959-NODE-959-length-30473-cov-18.956013_pt1 | contig 30473 bp, 11 predicted proteins | sample MGYA00519872_ERZ826016 | MGnify/ENA primary metagenome ERZ826016 (study PRJEB31778, sample SAMEA3449218) | human gut metagenome | biome: human gut; feature: human-associated habitat; material: faeces | place: United Kingdom | collected 2010/2012 ... | reverse complement strand
CCGTGCGGCGAACGGGGACTTCAAAAGCCGCAGGGCAGTGCTCAAAGTGCCGCGGCTGGGGGCCAAAGCCTTCGAGCAGGCGGCCGGGTTCCTGCGGGTCGTGGGAGGCGCGAATCCGCTGGACAACAGCGCCGTGCACCCGGAGTCGTATCATATCGTGGAGCGGATGGCCGCCGACGCGGGCACGACGGTCGACAGGCTGCTGGCCGACAAGGAGCTGCGCAAGGCGATAAAACCCGAAAGATACGTGGACGGACAAGTGGGGCTTCCGACCGTGACGGACATCGTCGAAGCGCTGGACAAGTGCGGCCTCGACCCGCGCGAACAGCTGCAGGCCTTCTCGTTCGACCCCGGCGTGCACACGATCGGCGACCTGCGCGAAGGGATGACGCTGCCGGGCATCGTCACCAACATCACGGCCTTCGGAGCTTTCGTCGACATCGGGATCAAGCAGGACGGGCTGGTGCACATTTCGCAGATGGCCGACCGCTACGTCGCCTCGCCGGCGGAGGTCGTGCACCTGGGACAGCAGGTCGAGGTGCGGGTCACCGGGATCGACACCGCCCGCGGGCGGATTTCGCTCTCGATGCGCAAATAAAGCGGGGAGCGAACGGGCGCGGACAGGCAGGAGGTTTGACGCTCACCGGGTTGCGGACGGGCGTCCCGGAAAAGGAAATGCAGGGCCGGAATGTCCCTGCATTTTTTGTTTACAATTTGTTCATTAATTGCCCGCACGCATATTTGCGATCCGGGAAAGTATGTCTACATTTGTTCCGGAGCAAGGTTCCCCGCCGGCGGCTGCCGGCTTGGGATCAAAAGGGAACTCCTGTGAAAATCAGGGACTATCCCCGTAGCTGTAAGTTTCATCTCCCTACCATGTGGAGAAAAGATTGTGGCATTCTTTAGCCACTGGTCCTGCAAAGACCGGGAAGGCGCCACAACGGAAACAAGTCAGAAGACCTGCCGATATCTGTAATCATTCAGGCTTTCGGGTGAAAAGCGATAGAGTGCATCCTCCAAGATTCATTTTATTACTTACTCTCCTTATTTTGTCGTTTGATTTAGTATAGCTAACTAAACAAAGAATATTTATTTGTTAAATCTTAAATTACAGGTATGATCAATTCGGAGACTTTCATCGTCAAAAGAGATGGGAAAAAAGAAGCGTTTTCACTTGATAAGATCAAGAACGCAATTAGTAAAGCATTTTTATCTGTCGGCAGTTTTGCCACACAAGATGTGATCACCAACATACTCAGCCGCGTGAACATCAGTGATGGAACCAGTGTAGAAGATATACAGAACCAAGTAGAAGTGGCACTGATGGCTGAACACTATTACAGTGTAGCAAAAGCGTTCATGCTATACAGACAGAAACATCTGGAAGACCGGGAAGTACGTGACAAGCTCCGTTTCCTAATGGATTACTGCGATGCCTCCAACCCTGCCACCGGTAGCAAGTATGACGCTAACGCCAATGTGGAAAATAAAAATATAGCCACACTGATAGGCGAACTCCCCAAATCGAACTTCATCCGTCTGAACCGCCGTTTGCTGACTGACCGCCTGAAGGACATGTACGGCAAGGAACTTTCAGACCGCTACATAGAATTGCTGAACCAACACTTCATATACAAGAATGATGAAACCAATCTTGCCAATTATTGCGCAAGCATCACCATGTATCCGTGGCTGATCAGCGGAACCGCATCCGTAGGCGGTAACTCCACGGCACCCACCAATCTGAAGTCTTTCTGCGGAGGATTCATCAATATGGTATTTATCGTATCGAGTATGCTCAGCGGCGCCTGCGCCACACCGGAATTTCTGATGTATATGAATTATTTCATAGAAAAAGAATACGGAGAGGATTACTATAAACATCCGGAACAACTTGCCGACCTTTCCTCCAAACAAAGGACCATAGATAAAATAATCACCGATTGTTTTGAACAGATCGTATATTCCATCAATCAACCTACGGGGGCACGGAATTTTCAGGCAGTATTCTGGAATGTAGCTTACTATGATCAATATTATTTCAATAGCCTTTTTGAACATTTCGTCTTCCCGGACGGAAACGCTCCCCATTGGGAATCATTGAGCTGGTTGCAAAAGCGCTTCATGAAGTGGTTCAATAAGGAACGTACCAAAGCCATTCTTACCTTCCCCGTAGAGACAATGGCTTTGCTGACCAAAGACGGAGATGTATTGGATAAGGAATACGGTGACTTCACGGCCGAAATGTATGCGGAAGGGCACTCTTTCTTTACATATATGAGTGATAATGCCGACTCGTTAAGTAGCTGTTGCCGCTTGCGTAATGAAATACAGGATAATGGATTTAGTTACACCCTGGGAGCAGGCGGCGTATCTACCGGATCAAAAAGTGTGTTGACTATCAACCTGAACCGTTGCATCCAGCATGCAGTGAAATCCGGATTGCTTTATCATTTCTTCCTTGAAGAGGTAGTAGATCTGGTACACAAAGTACAACTGGCCTATAACGAAAACCTAAAGCATCTGCAAAGCAAAGGAATGTTGCCTTTGTTCGATGCCGGATACATTAATATGGGACGCCAATATCTGACAATCGGTGTAAACGGGCTGGTGGAAGCCGCTCAATTCATGGGAATTGAAATCAACGATAATCCTAAATATGAAGCTTTTGTGCAGGAGATTCTGGGAATAGTTGAAAAATACAATAAGAAATATCGAACGAAAGATATACTCTTTAACTGCGAAATGATACCGGCTGAGAATGTAGGCGTAAAACATGCCAAATGGGACAAAGAAGCCGGTTTCCAGACATTCCGCGAGTGCTATAACAGCTATTTCTACATTGTAGAGGATGAGTCGCTGAACGTCATCGATAAGTTCCGTATGCATGGACACAGGTACATAGAGCACCTGACGGGTGGTTCGGCACTCCACATGAACCTGGAAGAGCATTTGAGCAAAGAGCAATACAGACAATTACTTCGGGTAGCCGCCACTGAAGGCTGCAATTACTTTACTTTCAATATACCTAACACGGTTTGCAACGAATGCAACCACATTGACAAAAGATACTTGAAAGAGTGTCCGGAATGTCATAGCCAGAACGTGGATTATCTGACCCGCGTCATCGGCTACATGAAACGAATCAGCAATTTCTCTCAAGCCCGGCAAAAGGAGGCTGCCCGAAGATATTATGCTGAAGTACACTGATTACGACATTGTTTTTCAGGAGATACCGGATGAGGTGACATTGGCAATCAACCTTTCGAACTGTCCGAACAGGTGTAAAGGTTGCCATAGTCCCTATCTGCAACATGATGTCGGAGAAACACTGACAGAAGAAAACCTTTCCGTACTTTTACAAAAGTATGGAAAGGCTGTTACATGCGTCTGTTTTATGGGAGGAGATGCAGATCCTTATGATGTAACGTATTTTGCCAATTTTCTACAGCAGCAACAGATTGCCCCGGTTAAAGTGGGCTGGTATTCCGGTAAGTCGGAACTGCCTGACGGGTTCCCGATCCGGAACTTCCAATACATAAAACTTGGGCCTTACGTAGAAAGCCGCGGTGGTTTGAAGTCTGAACAAACCAACCAGCGGCTTTACAAGATTGTACAAGGAGAAATGAATGATATTACTTACCGGTTCAGGACAAAGAGCTGATCTCTTTCCGCCTGAACCGGAATTACACCTGCATTATTCATATGCAGGAGTTAAAGGAGTAATAGGAGTTAAGTAGGAACAAAGTCTTATTCAAACCGAAGGACAAGGCGTCCCGTTTGCGGGCCATCCACCCATTTAGGTTGTGAAGAAGGACCGCACAAATCCGTGGAGTTTACTTTATTACGCACCGGAGGAATTACATTCAAAACAGAAATTCCGCTTTCGGGAAGTGTATACAGTAACCGGTCACGACCATCACGGGGTTGATATACTCCGATATAGGAATCAGGAGTTTCATTCGTCAGGCTGATGGTTCCCTCTTTCGTACGAATACTCATCCAGGAGACACTGCCAAAATATCCTTTGAATTCAGGATAGGTGAATGTCTCACCCGGAATAGGATCGTTATAATCATTCTCCCAGATATCATACTGCGTGCCATGAATACGATTCTGCCATACACGATACGGACCTGCTCCCAACCAACGCTTGCTGAGCACTTGTCCTTCAGGATAATCAAAGCAAATGCCCATCAGGTCTACCACACCGGAGAAGTTGTAGGTATAATCAAGAGTAGCCATGCCATCCGGATGAATTGTCCACTGAGCTTTGTCTAAATTACCCAGTTTATAATTAGCGGTGAGAATCAGATTACCACCTTCTTCTTTTACATCCAGTTTCGTGAAGACTGCCGCATCGGTAAATTCACTGTAAGTACGGTCCTTTGCCTTGGCTTTTTCGTCATCATGATTATAGAACTGATCCAGGGAACGGTCTGCACGACGTGCACCGATAAAACGGGGACCGTTAGCAAAACTAATCTTACGGTTATTGACGGATACATCTTTCAGCTGCCCGTCTTCCTTTGAAAAGACAAAAGTACGTCCGTTTGCTTTTACCGTAATGCCTTTTTCTGTTTCCGTATAGGATGCACGGCCGGATGATGCAGAAAACTGTTCTGTTTCCCGGTTCAGTTTATCTACGGGGAAAGTCCAGCGCCATAGCTCATGGCCATATTTATCTATAACTGTCAGGAAAAGAGCATCCGCTTCGGGAAGAATAGAAGTCTTGATATCCACCACTCCCACTCCATGGGCTGCTACATCGTTTCCCTGCACTTCACCTTGTTTCAGAATCCGGGTAGTTGTATTGGAAGCATCCGTTACTGACGGGAACTTCACTTGCTGCCAGATAAAACGGCAGGTGTTCAGGTTCAGATAATCATAACGGTTCTCGACAGAGAGCCGGCCGTTGAAATTCCGGTCGATAGCGGTATTCATAACCTGCACCGGACTCCATAGCTGCTTGATAGTGTAATAGCTGCCTTCCTTTTCATGGTGAGGGCCTACAATTCCGTCAGCTCCGAAATTTCCCTGATTGTCTATGAACCCGTCCATATCCACACGCTTCACGCCTTCATCCGCCAATACCCACAGGAAACCACCGATACAACGCGGATGGCGACGCATCATTTCCCAGTAATCATACAGGCCGGCACCATGGCCTCCGTCGTACAAACCGTGCAGGAATTCAGTAGGCATAAAGATTTCCGGCAAGCGCATGTAGTTCTGACTTTCTCCATACGAACGATAGTGCATGGTTTCGAAACCGGAGAAGTTACCTTGCGGATGGATGACCGGGCGTTTCTGCGGATCGTATTTATGGAATTCTCCATCCAGTTCAACGTTCCAGCCTTTTTCATTACCATTGCTCCACCAGATAATGGACGGATGGTTCACATCACGTTCTATCATACCTTCAATCAGACGTACTCCCGTAGGGGTGTCGTACTTGCCATGCCAGCCACCCAGTTCATCCATAACATAGAGTCCAAGAGAGTCGCACGCTTCCAGAAATTCCGGGTCCGCCGGATAGTGGCTCAGACGGACAGAATTCATATTCATGCCCTTCATCAGAAGTACATCTTCAATATTCTTCGCTTTACTCAAGGTACGACCGCTTTCGGGACGGAAACTATGACGGTTGACACCACGCACATTGATACGCACCCCGTTCACGTACAATCCGTCACTTTCACGAACTTCGATAGTACGGAAACCGAATGTCTCGGTCGCATGATGCAGGACTTTACCTTCTTTATCCAACAGTGAAAATTGAGCTTTATAAAGATTCGGAGTTTCTGCCGTCCATAAGGCAGGGGCAGAAACATTCAATTGTAAAGTAGTCCAGTCGCTTCCGGCTTTTAGGGGTACGGTGGTATCTGCCAGTTTCTTCCCTTTACCGTCCAAAATCTGTGCACGGATACTCATTCCGTCACCGGAGATATTCGTGTAGCAATTGGCACGGAATGATCCGTCCATTTGTGCGTCAATAGCAATATGACGGAGGTTGACGGCAGGTTTTACTTCCAGAAATACCGGGCGGAAGATACCGCCAAAGTTCCAATAATCGGCGCGCCGTTCGGCAAGGTTCACACTGGCATTCTCACTCTCTTTGGAAACTGTTACTTCCAACAGATTCTTCTTGCCATATTTCAGTAAATCCGTGACATTGTATGAAAAGCGATAGAAGGCTCCCTGGTGTTTCGATCCTGCCTTACGTCCGTTAACCTTAACTTCCGTATCGGTCATGGATGCTTCGAACACAAGGTTCACCTGCTTGCCACGAAATTCTTCGGGAACTTCAAACTCATATTTATACATTCCTTTCTCACCGGCAATGCCTTCGGGAAAGGCTTTACCATAAAAACTGATTCCATACTGATAGGTACCAAAACCCTGCAACTCCCAGCAAGACGGGACACCTATTTTCGTCCATTTACCGGAGTTACGTCCGTCAGTACAGAAAAAGTCCCATTCTACCATATCGTCACATCCGTGGCCGGAAAGGTATTGTCGCTCTGTCTGCGGAAATGTCTGGGCAGTCAGGGTGGTGGCTAATGCCAGGGTTGATAATAAAGTGGTTACTTTTCTCATTGTTACTTTCATTATTGTGTTAGTTATAAATCTTTTCACCACAGAGGACACAGAGTCTCACAGAGTTTAATCGGTTTGAAATCAAAAGAATAGAACTCCGTGATACTCTGTGCTACTCTGTGGTGAAAACCCATTTCTATACCGTTATTCTCATGTACTGATACCAGTGCGGCGCTGGTAATCCGTATATACAAGGTATGTTCCTTCTTATCAATGGCATACTTCTTCAGTACGCCCGGCCCGCAACTGCTGTTACCCAATCCAAGTACAGCGGCATCCAAACTCAGGATAACCTCAGAACGTGGTTTCAAATTACAGTCATGCGTTTCTTTATATAAATCCTGTGCGGTATAGTGCAGGGCAGAAGCAGAAAAGACATCTTCCACAGCATCGATACGAATACCTTTACCATGCCTGTCGGTCAGCATAAGGCGACGCACTTCTTCCTTATTTCCACTATCTTGCGGGCGGGGATAATGTACATACTGGTCGGCAACCGATCCTTTCCAAAGTCCGACAGCAGCAGAAGTCTTACGGTCAGGATAATTATCCTGCGGACCACGCCCCTGCCAGATAAAAGTACGATAATCGGATGAAAGGCAGAATGCTATTCCCAAGCGGGGTAATTCGGGCAGAATTCCTTGCGGTTGGAAAGTAGTTTTCAAGTCTATGGTTCCATCGGAAAGGATAGTATAAAGATACTTTGTCACGATCCTACCTTCTTTATAGCGATTCCTGGTTTGAACCCGGACAATGACCGCTCCGTCCTCACGGATCTCATGCTTCAGAAAGTCCAGACTAATACGAGGATTATCCATTTGATGTAAGCTCCAGTCTTTAGCCAACCAGTTGCCAAAACTCTTATCATTATCTGTCGGTGCACGGAAGGCCTGCGTTACAGGTTGAAGAGGAAAATCAGCCGGATGAGCCAGCATTTCTTTTCCATGATAAGTTAGGGAAGTCAGGCTCCCGGTTGCGTTTTTCTCCCATTGAATAGAAAAGCCACTCCCACTGATGGATAAATGTTCTTCATCTTCCCTTACCTTCAGTCTCCCTCTATTCTCAAGTTTGGAAGACAAGAATGCGCCTTCCTGAATGCAGAACTGTTCCCATGCCACTTCATGCCCGGCTTTTGCCCAAAGAGCATCCCGCTTCAAGATGAAGCTTATCGTGAGACGCAGGTCAGAAGTAGGCTTTGCCGAAGCTTTCTTGCCGGCTATGGAAGCGGGTAAAGGGATAGTTTCACTTTCTCCGGGGGCTACTCCGGGCAATGTTATTTCTCCTTGATCCTTCTGCTTCCCATCTATGGACAACGTCCACAAGCAGCGATATTGGGACAAATCCGTATGATGATTCCTATTCGTCACTTTCAGCTCTCCACTCTCAACTCTCAACTCCACGGGTGAGTATACTTTCTTCACCTCCCAATATTTAGGAGTTGTTTCGCGGTCACTCATCAGCAGACCATTGAAGCAAAAAGCCTTCAGATTCGGTTTATCACCAAAATCACCACCGTAAGCTACCATGATACGTCCATCGGGTAACGTCTTGTAGATACCCTGATCTACCCAATCCCAGATAAATCCGCCCAGCATACGGGGATTACTGTATATCTCGTCCCAATATTCCTTGAGATTCCCCAGAGCATTTCCCATGGAGTGAGCGTATTCACTCGTCATCACGGGACGGTTGTCATTGGTACGTTCCGCAAGCTCCAACAGCCGCTCCCAACGTGCATTTTCCGCACGTTCCTTATCCTCTCCCTCGGCAATGCCGGGGTTCAGATACTCCTGTTTCACCCGGGTATAGAAACGGCTGATTACATCTACCGTCTTCGGATCGGGTTCACCTCCGGCTCCCTGCGCACCTTCATAATGCACGGGACGTGTCGGATCGAAGTCATGCAGCCAGGCTGAAATAGCGGCAAAATTCGGACCATAGCCACTCTCGTTACCCATACTCCACATTACAATGCTTGGATGATTTTTATCCCGTTCTGCCATCCGTACGGCACGGTCCAGAAATGCGGCATGCCAATCGGGAGTGCTGGCTAAGGTTCCGCGCAAACCATGTTCCTCTATGTCAGCCTCATCCATAACATAAAGCCCCAGACTGTCACAAAGCTCATACCAGCGGCTGACATTGGGATAATGACTGGTTCGCACCGCATTAATATTGGCTTGCTTCATCAGAAGGATATCCTGTAACATACGTTCTTCGCTCATGACACGAGCCGTACGGGGATCGTGTTCATGGCGGTTCACCCCACGGAAACGAACCGGTGCGCCATTAACCAGCAGTTGTCCGTTTCGTATTTCCACTGAACGGAAACCGACAGATTGTTCCGCCTGCTCTATTACTTCACCTTCGGCAGTTTGCAGAGTCAGGTGCAGTTTATACAAATAAGGAGTTTCAGCAGTCCACCTTTTCGGAGATTTTATCGTTGCCGACATACGTCCCAATTTACGGGGCCCACGTTGAGGATACCATTCGTTCATCCTGCCCGCTTTATGTTCCAGGTCGAGTATATCTTCCACATCCCCTTTCAGTGTCGCGATTTCTCGCCCGGAAGCATCTTTCAATACTGCCTGCAGGGTAATTCCTTTTCCGGTCATCCCCCTGTAAACGCTGAATTGAGGATCTATCTGCAAGATGAAATCCTGATAGTCCGTAGAAACCGGAAGAGTCCGCACTGCATAATCACGGATACGGATATCGGGTGTGTGCAGCAAATGGATGCTACGGTGAATACCACCAAAACGCCAGAAGTCCTGATCTTCAAGATAAGAGCCGTCACTATACCGGTAAACCTCCAGTGCGATCTGATTCTCTCCGGCATGCAGGTAGTTTGTAATGTTGAATTCACTCGGCTCCATACTTCCCTGGCTATACCCTACCCGCTCGCCATTTATCCAGACATAGAAAGCACTCATCACTCCTTCGAAACGAAGAAAGGTCTGGCCTCTTGCTTCCCAACCGGCAGGCAACTGAAACGAACGGCGATACTGTCCTACGGGATTCCGCTCTTTGTAAGTAGTATAGCCGACCTTCGGTTCACCCATCACCCGGGGAGGATCTATCTTGAACGGATAGCCTGCCGAAACGTATATCGGCGTACCGTATCCGTTTACTTCCCAATTGGCGGGTACGGGAAAGCTGACCCAGTCTTTATCATTGAAGTCCGTCTGATAGAATTCCGCGATTCTTTCATCGGGCACAGGTGTCCAGCGAAACTTCCATGTTCCATCCAGACAGATGGAACAATCTCCCTTCTGTGCGTGGAAAGGAGTAAATGCGGCCCGCGCCGGTTCGCGGTTGATTTGAAGTACATGGTGATTCTCCCAGTCATGCGCGGTTTGTGCTGACAACTGACTGAAGAGCAATAGACCAAAGAGTAAAGTATATATCTTCATTCGCTATGCTATTAATATTAGGATAGACGGATGAAGATACGTTTTGTACTCTGATAGTATCAGATACAAGCTACGAGCTACAAGCTACGAGTAGCTGCGCTATATCCCGAAAGGCACTTGTAGCTTGTATCTAGTAGCTGATTTACTGAATATCCAATGCATCAAACGCCAATCCATTCATATCTTCCGCCGAAAGCAGCACTTTATAATAGCCCGCATTGATGAATGTTCCGGTAGTGGTACTCATCATTTTCCACTTATCGGGCGTTTCAGGGAAAGTAAGGATATCATCTTTCAACGTCACACCTTTCGAGTCGATAAACCGCATCCGTACAGGCAGCGGCTTACCTGCCCGATTCATATACTTAAACCGGAGAGCGTAGATTTGGGCCAATCCGGTAGAAACACTCCACTCGATGCTGTTCTTCTTTCCCTTTCCCCAAAAGACGCCCATCTGTTTGCGATGCTCTTTCTTCGTAAAAGTACCTTTTACAGAAGCTGTTTCAGCCTCATACGCCACACTGGCACGAGCATTTTTATCTTCCGGAAGCAATTCCTTGGGAGTCTTTTCCAAAAGCTCTTTGTCTGCCGCCTCCCAACTCCAGTCAGAAGCCGGAAACACAGACGGTTTCAGTTCCTGATTAGCAGAAGCAATGGCAATTCCGGAAATCAGTGCCTGACCGGCCTTTACTTCCGGGAAGTGTATTTTCAGCAGGCCTTGCTTCGCAACGGCATATACTACCTTTTTGCATGCACCGTCATGACCACTTTCAGCCCATACGTCCAGATCATCCAAGACGAGGGAATCGTTCACCATTACATCAAATATGCGCAAACCTTCACAATCGGTAGAAGCACTTCCTCCCGTACCATGCCAGGGCTCTGTAAAGTAGAGTTCGATACGATAGGTTCCGTCGGCTACAGGAAAACGATATTCCAACTGGTGACGGCCAAAGCGGAAGGATTGGAATAACGTCCAGTCGCGCGTGCCACGTATCGGATCAGACGTCGTACGCTGGCTGGCAAGATAAGGATTCAGACCTTCAAAACCGGCAGCCCATGAGCGGGAATACCCCGGATTATCCTGTGACCAGAGTTGCCCGAAGCTATCCGTATATTCATCTCCACCGCAATTGACGCGATACAGGTAATTATATTCCTCCTCTCCCTTCAGTACAGGCTTTGCTTCCTGATAAAGCGCATCAAAGCGAGGCGCCTGCTCCAATCCTTCCAGAATGATTATATCTTCCGCAACAGGTTTTCCTTTGTAATAACCTACCGCACGAAGTACATTGTAGCGGATATCCCGGTTCTCCCACACGAAGTGAGTTCCTATTCCATTATTTTTCTTCCGTCCGAGGAAAGTGACTTTCCCATCAGACATATCGTTATAGAGCAATACAGAATCGCAATTACTATAAGCCTCGACGGTAGCCCGGCGACGCCCCTCCTTAAAACGATCCGTCCAGGTATGCGATACGAGATAAACCATAGGATCTTTGGCTGCCGGAACATAGTTGGCACGATACATATAATATACATCCAGCGGCTCTTCCCACGGAGTCACCAATCCTTTATAATTGAATGGTCCTACTTTATCTATTTTCCGGTAAGCTTCATCCGGCTGGCGGCGTCCGGGATTGTCATGACTGCTATATATCCATTGGAATTGTCCGCAAACACTATCTCTTGCCTGCTCCGCCAAACGGATCTTAGTTTCCATCAGCCGGCACATGCGGTCTTCACTCCATACTCCGTTCACCTCAAACTCTCCGGGTTCCGTATGCAATCCGATGCTTCTCCATGCACCATATTCTCCGTTCAACAGCTGGTTCTTCCGGGAGAGTTCTTTTCCATATTCGGTAACATCTCCCCCATACGTGCCACTCCAGTTCTGGATTACATTCCAGTCGGTTCCTTCTCCACCATTACAGATAGTGATGACACGCATCGTACGCGCCGTTGGATCCATCTCCCGGATAATCTCACTACATTCCTGTGCAAATTCACGGGGCAATGTACTTTCATTCTGCAATCCCCATATAACTACTGAGGGGGAATTGCGACGCTCTTTCACCCACTGGCGAAGCAGCTTCTTGAAGTTCTCCCGGAATTCCGGTGTGTCATACCATACATGTGCGGAGAATTGCGTCCAGAACAAAATACCTTTTTCATCCCAGTATTTCTGATAATCGAGATGATGGGGCTGATGGGCGTCACGGAAACCGTTAAAGCCTGCCGCACATATCTGCTTTACCCTTGCAGCTACCTGCTCCCTGCTGAATGCATGGCTTTGTCCGAACTGATGCTCGTACTCGCAAACTCCATTGATAAAGACAGGCTTTCCATTCAAATAGAAACGTCCGTCTCCGTCATTCCGTTTCACCGGCCAGCTGATGGTACGGATACCGAAAGGAGTCGATATCTCATCCGTAGTCTTCGTATCCCGTTTAATCATGCTTGCCAGTTTATACAGATAAGGATTATCTGTGCTCCACAACACCGGATTCTCTACAGGAGAGTGCTGGCGAACCACCTTCATCTCTCCCGGTGCCAATGTCACTTTCCTGGCCAGACGGAACACTTGCTTTCCATCCGCATTGCTCAATTTATTGACCACTTCAATCGTTTCCGTAGTCCCGCCATAGTTCTTAACCTCCGTATCGACAAATACATTAGCTGCTTTCTCATCATTCCAGATATGTACTCCGAAAGGTTCGATACGGATTTCATCTGTACCTTCCAACACCACAGGCCGGAAGATCCCCAAGGGTTGCGAGCCTTCACTGAATCCCCATTCCGAAGAACAGCCGCCACACACCCAAGGCATATCGGCAATCATTTCCGGGTGCTCAGCTTTTACCTCCAGATGATTGCTACCTTGCCTCAATGCATCGGTCACATCCAAGGTCAATGTCGTGCGTCCTACGGGATGCCGTCCAAAATCCTGACCGTTCAGCTGAATCGTGGCATAAGTGCCTACTCCTTCGAAACGAAGAAAGTAGCGCTTCCGGGATTGGTAATCGTCCAAAGTAAAATCTTTCACATACATAGCAGTGCCATGCAGATTGCCATGAGTGAGCTGACGATAACCATAGTAATCATCCCAGTTGTGAGGCAGTTGACAATTGATTGCATTATCACACTGCAATGAATTAGTATTTGCCGGTTGTGAATGATCAATCAGCCATGTTTTCCAATCTTCATTCAGTTCGGTCAGCATACGACGGTTCTTCGTCTCCGGTTTTGGGAAACGGACGGCAGAACGTCCCATCGGTTTACTGGTAGCAACCGCAATCCCCCGCTGTTCCGCATTATTAACCGCACAATAGAAGTGATAAACAACTCCATCATGCTTTACCACATAACTTTTGTGAGCAAACAGTTCATCATAGTTTTTAGAGGGAATGATAAGGTCTTCTCCAGTCCAGTCGGTCCAGTGCACCAAGTCATAGCTGGCAGCAAAAGTATTGAAAGCCTTGTATCTCCGTGACGGTTCAAAAGCTGAGAAATAGAACATTACATACACATCTCCCATTTTCTGTATATGGGCATCTCCTGTGATGGTTCCATCGGCTTCGTGTGCAAAAACAGGATTCCCGGGATAACGTTTCCAGGTTTTCATATCTTTGGAAAGGGCTATCCCTACACGTTCCCCTTTCAGACCTGTTTCCGGATGGCGGCCTCCCGCATTATAGAACATAACAAAGGGAGCACCCAACGTCTTATCCTTATCACAATAGACGGTACTCTTATATTGAGTCAGCTTTTCCCACCATTGGGCATCCTTGTCATGGATACTCAGAATGGGCTTATTCAGGGACTCCCACTCGTGTGCAGTAGACAAATCTCCTTTCGTCCATGCCAGACCGACAAAAAGCGGTGCCTTCACAGCCTCGTACCCCGTTCCTTCTCCACCGATGTAAGTCATCCAATGACGGTCCTTATAAGTCTGAAGTTCATAGCTTCCTCCCCACTCCATATCCGGCAGGGCAGGAAATCCACCTCTTTGATTGCAGTCCCATTCACCATCCCGGTACGAGAGAACCCGCCCCAATGTGCGCCACTCAAGCAAATTATCACTTTCTGCCAGCCAGGTTTCATAACCACGGCCGTCTGTCCCTCCCTTACCGTTATAAACAACATAGGTCATCAGCCATTTGTCTCCCTGACGGAAGACTGTAGGGCAATCTATTTTATGGTGATTGTCCTCCGGGGCAACCACCAGTCCATATTTATAGGGTGTTTTTGCTTCTTCGAAAATCTGCTCCATCCGCTCCTGCGCAACATCACACTGAGCAAAAACGGACCAAGCAGATATCATGCAAAAGAATGTCAGTGATAGTTTTCTCATGATTCAGTATTAATAAAACAACCAATCCATTGTTTCTTCGTCTCCGGCCAATCCTGCATTACGGGCTTTCATATCCGCATTCGTAAATCCCAGAACCTGAAGATATCCTTTCGGCAACATCAGCGTATGCTTGCCTGCCTGAAAACTATATGCATGTACATTGGCCAGTGGCATTCCACTGATACGAACAGCATTCGTCAATATCGGTTCGGCCTGACCGTAATCATTAGCCGAAGCATCAATCTCAAGTTTCGGTGCTTTGGCATATTTCTTCTGGTCATCCTTGAAATAGGCAACCAGCAATTTTACCGGCGCATCCGTTTCAAAAGTAATACTTGTTCCCTTTTCACGCTGCTCATTGGCATTGAAACGAAATGCTTTCAATCCTTCCAGTTCAGGAGCCATGGCTTCTATCTTTCCCGGCAGATTAGTAAACAGGGAAGCGCCCTCACTTAATTTAACGGTCGGATAACCGGATAGAATTTTCACGCTAGCGGAAGCCCAGGCCGGAATATCCACCGATTCAACAGTTGCTTTTCCATTTTGTTTTTCCTCCAGTAGAACAAGGTTCGCTTTAAAATTCTCCAGTTCCTTTTCGTAGTGTACCAGCAATTCTTTCCAAGTCTTATTGTTGCCGCCATCTCCACCTATAGGAATACGGCGTTGTGCTGTCTGCATACTATTGGCATACAGATAATGCGCATCTGTAAGTTTCACTAACTTACGATAATGTTCCAGACTCTGCTCCATCAGAGGAATGGCATTTTCCAGATTCTTCAGATCTTTTCCCCACTGATAATCCAATACCAGTCTGGCAGCTTTCACTTTCAGATTAAACGCATATGCAAACTCGCGATAACAATGCATATCATTCTGCAAACGTGCGAACTCATCTTTATTGTCAGATACGGAATTTGCTGCCTTATCAATGGCGGCTACCGCTTTATCTCCATGCTCTATAGCCTGGGCAATGATATCCAAAGGCAACTCACCTGCATGAGGTTGTTTTTTCCATTCCTTCTCTACATATTCTATCAGTTTCTCACCTTCCGGTCCGCAACTTTCATAGAACCCCGGATAGATGGTGTATTTGTATGGATTGACAAACTGACTCATAAACATACCCAGCAACAATGTCTGGCGATTTCCTTCTGTGATGCCGAAACGACGCAGCAACTTCGGTGCTATTTCGCCACTTTCTTCATACGCCTCACGAATCAGTCCGGCATTTTCATCAGATGTACCATAGAATTTACCCAACTGATGATTCCAGTAATCAATTTCCTGCGAACGATCACGACGACAGTTCCATGCATATCGTCCCCAGGTCTGATACCATATCCAGTCACGGTCAAGCTGAAATTCCCGCTTGCCACCCGGTAATTTGTCGGCGGTGTATGGCCAATCCCAGTAAGAAGCCTGCGGATAAAGATGCAGGGCATTCGCACCATGAACATCGTGCATGGCCTTTACAGCCTTCTGCACAAAATCGGGAGAACCCCAACGGAAAGGTTCCAGATTCGCCAGAATATGAACATTACTGATATGTATAGAACCGAGTGAACTCAAATCCGTATGTATCTTTGCCCAGGGTCCGCGAGGCTCATAAGTGGTCAGTGATTCACCGTTATACTTATGCATGGTATAAAGATTCTTATAGAGCGGCAGGGCGGCATCCATCACTAATTTACAGTCCGTATCGTGTGCACGCAACAAGAGAGGCGGTTCGTCTGTACGCCCAAGTGCCTGTAATCCATCCTTTACTCCGGGAATAATTGTCTTTGTGAACCATTCCACATCATCCTCCACTGTACACATGGCTTCACCCAGGCAAACAAGCAATCCTACATTAGGATATTTCTCAATAAAAGCGGCAATGCTCTTACGGGTATAGTCCGCAATTAAAGGAGTAATAGGACGGTTGCGGTCCTGTGTTCTCAGACCGTAATGTTCGGCAAACGGCTTTGACAGGATGATATTGTAGAACATTTGTATCACAAAGATACCACGCTTATCTGCTTCTTCCGTGAGGAAAGAGAACATCTCTTCGTTCTTCTTGAAGGTCTCCTCGTCCACTTCCAATGCAAACGGGTAGTCTTCCAGCTTCACTAACGAAGCAAACGGATGCCCGTTCCAGAGATAAAGTGAGTTCATACGATTAGCAACCAGCATATCCAGATATTTAATCCATTGTTCTTTATCATAGAACCAGGGAAAACTCTCCGGTGTATAAGGATATTCGTATACGCCGTGACCCGGCAGATAAGTCATCTTCTGCAATCCTACGCAAGCGCCACGCAATACCATCTCCGGCCCGTCCGTCAGTTTCTCGGGGAAGTTCAGTTTGCCTTCCGAACTACTCACATGGTCTATCAGTTCACGGCATCCATAGATGACACCGCTGCCATCCCTGCCTGATACTTTCGTCAGATTACCAACAGTTGTAATCTGAAAGCCTTCTTTCTTTAAAGTCGTATCATTGGTTTCTGTCAGTAGGATGGTTCGGACATCCGGGTTGGAGAGTATAGTATCTCCCTGTTGCATCACAACCTGATAGCCCGCTTTATCCAGAGTGGTTTGTAACTGTTCCGCACCAAACAGAATACGGTTCGACGCATCCGGCGGAGTTATAATCTTCACGGTTTGCTTGCCGCACGCTGCAAAAAGAAGTGCACATGCCGCAAACATGAATAATCTGATATTTCTCATATTTCTATTTATGATTACTGTCTCTCTCTTTTTCTACGGAAGAAGGGAAAGAGGAGAGTTTATAGTAAAAAGACGCAGCAAGTATCCGTTTGTACTCACATACTGCCTTTCAGTACTTCAATCCGCTAACAATTCTCTCTTCCGGAGTATCTATCCGGAGGCGCCAGGTATTCTCATCAATCTTTTCCACAGTTCCGATATTGGCCTTTGGCTGCCGACGGCTTTTTATCGTCAGATAACCTTTGCCTTCGGTCGCGCGTACCTTAACCGTTCTTCGGTCCATATAGATATGTATATTTCCGTTCGGTGTAGGTACACTGCCTTCCATCCATTTCAGACCTCCCAGTACCGGAGTTATAGAGAATTCCTTATAGCCTTCCTTCACAGGTTTCACTCCCAGGTAATATTTGCCGATCAGATAAATAGGACTTGCTCCCCAGGCATGACACAGACTCTTCCCATAAGGACGACCATACATGGAAAGATGCTGCGTACCGCTTTCCTCCGGATTATATTTTTCCCAAAAGGAAGTGGCACCTTCTTTCAACATTCCTCCCCAATACGCTTTCATTTCCTGCATCACTGTTTCTTGTTCACCAAGCGCACAAAGGGCTTCTAACTCATAAAAGCGCATATAGGGAGTCGTGATCTTCAGGATGCTGTCATTCAAAAGAACGGAATGTTTGATGGCCTGCTGTTTCTCCGGACTCAGATAGTTGAAGAAAACGGAAAACATATTGGCATAACGGGTGACGGCATCGCTCTGAACACCATTGATGCTGTTATGTACAAGGGCCTGTTTCGAGGCATTCCAGAATGTCGTTTCCAGCTTGGCTTTCAAGGCGGCAGCCAGTTTTTCATATTTCTGTTGGTTGGTCCGGTCTCCCACCAACCCTGCACAGAGTGCCATTGTCTCAAGACTCCGGCAGAACAGAACCTGCTCAAAAGAGAGTTCTCCCTTTTTATCCAGATAACCGTCGGCCCAGTCTACAAATACCCAATCACCGGACATACCTTCAACCATGCCGTTCCGGTTGGTGCGTCCCAATACATAATCCATCATAGTCTGCATACGTGGATAGAGTTGATTGACGAACTGCCGGTCACCACTATACAGGTAATAATCGTAGACGCTGAGGAACCAGTAGAATGTATAATCCATAATCGTATTGCTATGACTGGTCACGGGATCTTTGCCGCGCAGCAACCAGATGGTGCGCTTCACCGACTCACTGTCAAAGAAGAGATAGTAGTTCATCAGGTAGCTTTGGATGGCGTCTCCGCTCCACACCCAACGGTCGCGCTTGATGCCATCGATGAAGAACTCGCGGGTGGTGAGGTGCATGGTGTAGGCACCCACTTCCCAGATGCGGTTCAACTCTTCGTCGTTGCAACGGAAATTTCCACGATATTCTTCGGGAAGGTATTCGTATTGCATGGCTACTTCGCCTATCTGCACGCCCGGTTCGTGGGTGATGTAGACGTAGCGGAAAGCTTTGCTATTCTCCAGGGTATACTCGTTTTCGGAAGAGGAAGAGAAAGAGGACGAGGATGTACGCCCGTTTTCGGAAGAGGATAAGGGGGATGTCCGGCGGATGGCAAGGTCGGTGACTTGTCCCGGTTCCAGTTGCAGTTTATCCAGTGTTTCGCAGTATACCTTGTCTTTCGCTTCTTCCGGACTTTCACCGTAATAGATGTCGATGATGCCTTTGCCGGAGAGATTCTTCAGAGTGAGGTAACCGAATGTTTCTTTTCCGAAATCATAGAGGATTCCCCCTTCGGGTTGCGCGGTGCGGGAGGTGGGTTGATGGGGTGTCCGCATCAATTGGAATTGGGAAGGACGCTCGGTGGCTCCGTCAAAGTTCCAGCATCCGGCATCCATATAGATGGTGGCGGAGGTGTCACTGGCTTTGCCGCTTTCGTCAATCCATTCCTTGTCTTCATAAGTCACGCGCCAGGTAGCATCGGAGTTTACGGTCTTACCTTTTACGTAGATGGCAGGGGGAGTCGACTGATTCCAGACTTTAATATTCAGGTTATGTCTCCCGGCCGGAAGCAATAAGGTTTCCGGCATACCGAATTGGAGTTTCCCATCCAGCTTAACGTTATACTTTCCTTCGGCGGCAATGAAGATTTCTTCCGGTTCGGAAAGGTTCAGTTGTTTGCTGAATTCCACGACTACATAGTGGCTGTCGGTCTTCCAGAAAGGAGGGAAAAAGGCACCGCGCTCCGTGCGGCGGTTATTCATCTGATTGCCTAACCATATTTCATAATCGCCCGGATACCATATCCAGGTCTGGGCTGAGGTGCAGGCGGCCAATGACATGGCGGCCAAGGTTATTATCCATTTGTTCTTCATTGCTACTATATATTTGAGTTATGATTGTAGAAGTTTGGTAAATGATAATTTATCGCGCAAAGCGCGATAAGTAACGAGCTACAAGCTACAAGTGACAAGTACCTTTCGGCGTGATAGCCGGGCGAATTATTATTCGCCCACGAGTACAGCGCAGCAACTCGTTACTGGTAGCTCGTAGCTCGTAACTTAATTTAGCGGCTTTGCCGCTAAATTATTATTCATTCTTCAAGCCTCTATATTCCTCTTCCAGCCCTGCCCGCTCACGGATTGCCGCATTCACTCCCGGTCCGTTATTCTCCCACACATTTCCGGGGCCGTTGGCATTTTGCAGATACTTCTCCCCTTCCGTCCAATTATCGCGGACGGTGATGAAAGACGAACCCTCATCGGTATAGAGATAGAACCAGTGGTTAGGGTCGTGCACATAACCCGGCTTATAAATGCTATGCACACAATTCTCCGTCACGTATGTCTTGGGCTGGGAACCTAACGTATAAATACCTGCCACATCATACATATGCTTCGCATAGTGATGAATCAGATTGGCATGAACCTGATTGTTCTTCATGCAATTCACAGTCTGAGTCCATCCCCAGCCAAGGCTGATGCCGCTATAAGGCACTTCGCATATTTCATTGTGCACGATATGGATGTCGCTTACATATCCCGCGGCAATGGCGAGGCAACCCCAGTCTTCGTTACCCGTCTCCGTAAAATAACAGTTGTCGATTCGTTGATGTGTACACACTTCGCGGCGGTCGGCAGGATCGTACGGAAGATGTGTCTCGTGGGCAGCCGGGGAGAAACTCCCGACCAATAAGCCATTCCCCGCAATATCACGGAAAAGGCAACCACGGACGATTCCCCCATGCACCGCTTCTTCATAATCCAACCCTGTGGAGCCCAGACGTTCGAAACGGCAGCGTTCAAAATCTATCACCCCGGCAGCAACCACCCGAACTGCCGCCGCAGGACGTCCCAGCCAGCCCTGGTTATCCAACGGATGATTCCTGTAATCCCGTTTCATCTTCGGGGTGATGCGATACCCGTCCGTCAGATACATGCCGACCTGAAGGGGGACGTGCCCTTTTACGGAAGGACGCATCCAGGTGGTATATGAGAAGGTGATCCGCTCGAAACGAAGATTAGTAACCGGGCGATCCAAAGTACCTTCAACTTGCACCAATGTCTCAATGGCAGGCACAACCGCTTCCGCCGATTGCATATCTTCTCCCTCACGCGGATAATAATAAAGTTTACGGGTATCTATATCATGATACCACTCTCCCGGAACATCCAGCAATTCGCGTGCATTGGTCAGATAGAAAGCTGAATTGTGCCCGTCGGTGGTCACCATGGGGCGCGGCCAGGGGTGTTCAAACTGGATACGACTCTCGGGCTGATGGAAACGGACTGCCGCACTGTCTCCCAGAACCTGCACTGAACGAATCCGAAGATTAGCCACACACCACATCTGGTGAAGCACCATTTCGGCGTATCTTGACTTTAACGCGCCTCTCCCATCCGTAATCTGACGAACGGCGGCGGCAGGCACATAAAGAGTCTCGGTCTTCTCGTCGATACTGCAAATGCGATGCATCCTCTCAAAGTCCTCCACATCACGGGCACGCGTAGCCTTCCTTCCACCCACCCACAGTTGGCGGAAATCCAGCGGACGGCCATTGAACATCGGTACATCCGCCACCCATAGTTTTCCTTGTCTCTTCCAGTTCCTGATAGGCGCACCGCCACTTAATACGGCATCCTCGCCCGGAACGGAACGGATAACGGTGGGCGATTCCCGCGTCCCGCTATCTTCAGGACGGATGAATACCGGTTCATAGAGGGAATAGACACCGCCCTCCATATACACTGTGATGCCTCCCAGCACATGATTATCTCCTGTCCGGCGCCACTCGCGTGCCTGACGCAGGGCGGAGGCCAGTGTTGCCTTCGGAGATTGGCGGGTGCCATCGTTCCGGTCATTTCCACGTGGGGAAACCCAGATGTCGCCTGCACGCCCCGCAAGGGTGAGGAGCGACAAGGCAGTGATTAGTATGATTCTTCTATTCGACATAATGATTTGATTATAGATACGCGGACGACGCGGATGAAGCGGACGAACGCGGATTAGAAAACCTGTGATATTTATAATTTAAAGTCCGCGTTCGTCCGCCCAATCCGCGTCGTCCGCGTATCTGTATTTACCTCCCCAGCGGCATCCAAACGGTCATCTCCCCTTTCCCCCTATTCCCCCAGGCATAATAAGGAATCAAAAGGATATCCACCGTCTTCCCGGCGGAACCGACGGGCCGGTAAAGTACTCCTTCCCAAGAATCGGATGAAATCAGACGGGCCTTGCCTTCAAGGGCGACAACCGGACTGCCCGCAATCGTCACTTTCTTTGGAACGAGTCTGATATCAGCGGGGATCAGTACATTGTCAATGCTTTCGCCGCCTGCCATATCCGCGCTCTCCAAGCAATATACCAGCGGCCCGCGCTTCACCACTACCTGATTGCGTATTTCCTCCGCCAGCGGATGGGCCTCAAGCAAGCGGACGGGCATATCCATCACCCACTCTACCACATCCCCCTTCTTCCAGGTACGTTTTACCTCCGCATACGTATTTGCTTTTGCGGCAACCGGAACCGGCTCTCCATTTACGGTGAGCGTGGCTTTCCCGCACCACTCCGGTACGCGGAGGAAAAGGGAGAATGCTCCGGCCTTGCGGGGCACCCGGTCGAACTCTACACGTACATTGCCCTCCCAGGGATAAGCGGTCTTCTGTGTCAAAGCAATTTCCCCTTTATCTCTCCAGTTTGTAGTCAATACATTCGCGCCATACAAGTTGCAATAAATGCCTTCGGCACCCAGTGTATAAGCATAGTTCTGCGCCTGGCAGAGTGTGCGCAGCGTATTGGGCGGGCAACAGAAGCAACTGATATACTCCGTCCGTTCCTTCGGCCAGCGAAGTGTATAAGGCAGGTCGGCACTGATGCGGAGCGGATTCGTATAGAAATACTTCTTTCCGTCCAGACTGATACCACTCAGAACGCTGTTATAAAGGCATGTCTCCACTATCTCCGCATACCTGGCATCTCCCGTCACCTCCAGCATGCGCCAGTTGAAAAGCATATTGCCGATGTTGGCGCAGGTTTCATTATGGGCTGTGCTATTGGGCAATTGATAAGGGCGGCCATAGCTTTGGTGTACCTTCTGAATACTATCCGGCTCATAACAGGTGCCGTCGGGCGAAGTTCCGTCATAAAGGGCACCGCAAGCCCCGGTCACGTACATCTTCCGGGTGACGATGTCGTTCCAGATACGGGTCAGATTCTTCATCAATTGCTCTTCGCCGGTTTCGGCATACACATCCGCCACCCCGGCATACAGGTAATTGGCACGCACCGCATGCCCCATCGCCCGGTACTGTTCACGGAAAGGAATGCGGTCCTGATTATCATCCGTACCATTTTCCACCATTCCCCGGATGTCTATCAGATTCTTCGACAGTTCCAGGTAACGCGGATTCCCCGTGGCGCGGTACATCTCGACTACGCCCATATAATGGGAAGGGCAGATGGCGTTACGAGCCAATTCGGCGGAAGCGGTCTCATAGAAATGACACAGGAAATCGGTGGCACGGACGGCCGCCTCAAAAAGGGTGGTCTTCCCGGTGGCACGGCGGTGGACGATGGCGGCCATCATCAGATGTCCCAGGTTGTAGGTTTCAAAGTTCAGGCGGTTGGCAAAGGCTCCTTTCTCGTCTTCGGCACCTACCTTGGTTCCGATGACTGTTTGCCCGTGCGTCTCTTCCGGCAGGGCATGGGTGTCGATGCCTTTGTTCAGTTCGCTGATGATGACCGGGGTATGGATATATCCGTCCGCCCGCTGGGCTTTTACGACGCAGGCTATGAAACGGTCCATCAGCTTGTCTAGTTCGGGGTCTTTGTTGACGGCATAGACTGAGGCTACTCCTTCCATCCATTTATACATGTCGCCGTCGTGGAAGGGCGGCCCCCAGTGTTCGCCCTGGCTGATGCCGGCGGCAATCTCGAAGTTGCGGAATCCGTGGGAGACGTCGGGTGTGTTCCAGGTGTTCCACATGCTTTGCAGGGAGGTGCGGCTGAACACGTCGAAACGTTCTGCCCAGAAGCCATCCGTCCAGTGCACGGCGTCGATGCCGGTGTTCACCATCCGGGCGTAGCGGCTCCGGCTCATGTCCGTCAGTCCGTTGCTCTGTGCGAGTGCTGCCGTGACGGAGGCGGAAGCTAAGAGAAGTATCAGTTTAATCTGTCTCATGAATAGGGGTTCGGTTGGTACATACTATATTCTAAAAGAGGAGACGAAACAGCCCGTGTTTTGTACTCAATAGAGGAAGCTCCGGGCGCACCGGCATGCCGCCAGGCTATTTCCGCAGTATCTCAAAGGGGGGAAACAGTGCATTGTAACTCATTGCGGCACAGTCGATTCCTATTTTGGGAGTTTAAATACCTATTTTGGGAGTTCACTTTCAAATGCTTTACCTACCTTCATCCCGGCTTACGACAAAGCCGGGGTGAAACCGGGCAGGCTAAGCACATTCATAGCATCGGAATTATAAACTCTAAAAGACAGATAACACATGAAACCATTCACATCCATCCGCCACATTGCCGCCATCTCCGTTGCGGCAATCTCCCTCCTCCTGACCGCAGGATGCAGCGGGGAGGAAAACGAACCCGGAGGCAACGCCTCGAACGCAGCCATCATCACCGCCTCCGTGGGCAAGGCAGACAACGTGGCCTCCACCCGCGCCTCAGAAACGGCATGGGATGTCGGCGACTGCATCGGCATCTCCACCTCTTCCACCTCCACAAAGGGGAAAACAAACTATATCAATATCCGGTACCAAACCAACGGCAGCGTTTTCAGCCCCGTACCCGGCGCGGCGGGCGAAGACAACACCATCTACTTCCAGGGTATATCCCCGATGGAGTTCACCGCCTATTACCCCTGCCAGGGTGCGAACGGAACCAAGCCCGGCAACAACGGCGTCATCACCCGGACCCTCACCGCTGCCGACCAGAGCACGGCAAACCTGCCCGACATCGACTACCTCTGGGCGCAGAAAACAGCCCAAAGTAGCAACCCGAAGGTCGATTTCCTGTTTTCACACCGCATGAGCCGCCTGGTGCTGAACTTCAAGGCGGGCGCAGGGGTCTCCCTGCCTCCCGACGGGCTGGCCTACACCCTCACGGGACTGGTGCAGGAAGGCGCTTTCGACACCTCCACCGGCGAAGCCAAAGCCACAGGCAGCACCCCCGCAGACCTCACCGGCCTGCCCGCCACCCCCACCACAACCACCACCGCAACCGGGCAGGCCACAGGCACCACCATCCTCTGGCCGCAGGCGGCAAACTCCGTGCGCCTGCAACTGACGCTGAACGGCATCACCTTCGGCGCAGTGCTCACTTTCCCGTCCGGCACGGCGGCGGGCGAAGCCCTTGCCCCCTCCACCTCCTATACCTTTAATGTGACCGTGGAGCGCACCGGCCTCGAAATAGGCAATGCCGACATTGACGGCTGGACGGACGACGGCGGCAGCAAAGACATCACCCTGCATGAGTACCGCACCCTGGCCTACAACGCCAACGGCGGCACGGGCACATTGAACAGCTCCCAAGTCCTTGAAAGCACCACGACCACCCTGAACGACGGCACCGGCCTGACGCACCCCGACGGCAAAATCTTCGCAGGATGGAATACCCTGCCCGAAGGCGGCGGCGAGTTTTATGACGCAGGCGGCACGCTGACGATGCCTGCCGGAAACCTCACCCTCTATGCCCTATGGTCGGGCGATGGCTCTACGAAAGAAAAGCCTGTTCTTATCACGGATGCGCAGGGGATGAAGGAGATCGGGGCGAGTTACGAGAATATAAGGAAGCATTACCGCCTCTGCAAGGACTTGGTGCTTGATGACTGGGAGGCTATCCATTGCGATATGGGATACGACCAAAGTCTGCCTTTCTTCGGAACATTCGATGGCGGAGGGCATACCCTTACCCTCAATGGGGTGAAGGGTATACGGACAGAAATCCAGAACAGCGGCAACGCCAGCGGTTACTTTTTTTCCCTCTTTACCTACATTGTTGGAGAAGTGCGCCGCCTGCGGGTGGACGGGCAGATAACGGTGAACGGCACCGATGAAAACGTAAATTACTACGTGGGAGGAATCTGCGGGTATAGCGAGGGCACCGTCACCGATTGCATCTCCGACGTCACGGTGACTGCAACGGGAAAGATGAACACCCTTTATGCCGGAAGCATCGCGGGATTTAATTATTATGGGAACATCTTCAATTGTTATGCCACCGGAGAGATAGAAAGCACGGCTACTGCCAAATACGTGTATTTGGGAGGCATCGCAGGAGATAACAAGGGCTATATAGCCAACTGTGCCGCACTCAACAGCAACATATCATGCGAGGATGGGCAGAATAATACCAGCATCCACCGCATTACAGGGTACAGCACCGGTTACATAGTCAACAACTATGCCTCGGCAACGCTGACCACTTTCGGAGATAAAGGACTCGATAAACCGGACGGCGCGGACTGCGATGCCAAGCCTGCCGCCTCATGGTGGACGGGACAGGGAAGATGGGCGGATCGCTACCAACGTCCCGGTGGCTACACCGACATCTTCACCCCCTGGGATTTCACCACCATCTGGGAAGTCACCGACGGCCACCTGCCCGTGCTCCATCGCAAGTAGCCGCACCCACCATTCATCCGAACAAGAAATAAAAGAATAAGAGAACATGAAGATACACAACCATACCACCCCGAAAGCCATCCGGCGGCACAGCATCCGCCTGTGGCTTGCCACGGCGATAACGATGACGGCAACGACGCTGGCAACGACCCTGGCAACCCTCACCGGGTGCAGCGCGGACAACGCCCCCGAAACAACCGTCCGCGCCAACGAAGCCGTCACCTTCGGCGCCACCATCGACAGCCGCAACGCTCCCGACAACGGCCCGGCCTCCGACAGCCGCAACGCCTCCGACAGCCACACCGCCCCCGCCACCCGTGCCATCACCAACGGCACCTTCGACGACGGCGACCCCATTCTCGTCCACATCTACGGCACCCTGAAAGACTTCGCCTACAGCACAGCCCACGGCGGCTTCGTGCACAACCCCACGTCCTCCGGCGCAAACATCGACCCCACACCTCCCTACTGGCAGGGCGGGGACACCCAAACCGATGCGCTTGCCTACGGCCCCGCCACCTCCATCGTCCGTAACAGCCAGGACGAATACACGCTCCAGACCCGTGTGGCGGCAGACCAGAGAGGCGACGACGCCTATACGGGCGGCGATTACGTCTACACCGCACAGGCGCTGCAACGCCAATCGCCCGCACTCACTTTCCGCCACGGCATGGCGCGCGTCGTCATCCGCCTCCGCCCCGGCGGCTCCCTCACGGACGAGGAAGTGGCAGGCACCACCCTCATGCTGGGCAACGACAACCTCCTCACCACAGCCGACATCCACCCGCAGACCGGTGCGCTGACCGCCCACGCCCCCACCGCCACCACACCGGGCGGGCTACAGCCGCAAACCGTCACCCCCCACCGTTGCGCCACCACCCCCACGGGCTACGCCGTGGCCTACGAGGCCTTGCTTCCGCCGCAGGACGTGAGCGGGAAACTCCTCATCAACGTCCGCTTCTCGGGCAAGGCGTTGGGCTATGCGGCGGAGAGCGGCAGTGCGCTGAAGGGCGGGCACGAATACATCTACAACGTGACCGTGGAGGAAACCCGCCTCGTAGTGACGGTGACCCCCGGCGACGTGCCCTGGCAGGACGGCATCCTGACCACGACGATTGACGGCAAGGAGTTCCGCCTGATACGCACCGCGGAAGACCTGGCACGCTTTGCCAGCGACGTGAACGGGGACGGGAAGACGCCGGGCTCGACAAAGACTAAACTCAACGCCCTGCAGGTGGCGGACATCGACCTGCAGGACTTGCGCAACTCCAAAGACGCCGGGCTGCGGGCGTTGGCGGCGGACTGGGTGCCGATAGGCAGCAAGGTGGGCAACTTCGGCATTAGCTACGAGGGCATTTACTGCGGCAACGGGTACACCATCTCGGGGCTGCGCATCACGACCCTCCACGAACCGGGCGATATCGGCCTCTTCAGCTCTATCGGTGGACGTTCCCTGTTGACGGGCATCCACCTGCGGGACGTGGAGATAACGGGCACGAATATCGCAAGTATCGGTGCGCTCGTCGGCAAGGTCGATAGGGGAACGGTGACCCTTTGCTCGGCGCAGGGGAAGATAGAGGCCACCTTAAACTCCGGCAACGCCTGCGTAGGCGGGCTGGTGGGCATCGCCTCTGACTGTTCCATCAACCGTTGCCATACGAACGTGGACATCACGGCAGAGGCACCGCTACAAGGTGGCGGCTATGCCTATGCGGGGGGAATCGTGGGATGGAACAACCGCAGCGCCTATATTAACAGCACCCTCTTTGCCTGCCGGGCGGAAGGGAGCGTAAGCCTCACGGGGACAGGAACGCCGACCGCTCCGCAGCCTCTCTGCGCCGGGGGGATAGCCGGACGCAACGACGAAGGTTGGAGTATCCGTGCATGCATGGCGACGGGCAACGTAAATGTTACCTATACGGGCACCGACGCCGTGAACGCTTATGCCGGCGGGCTGGTGGGGTATAATATCGGATTCCTCAATTGCAGTTATGCCCGGGGTACAGCCACCGCCACAGTAGGCAGCAACGCAAAAGGTTACGCAGGTGCCATCATAGGGGGATATGATAACAGTGGCAGTAGCACAGTAGCTTTTTGTTTCGGCGCCGGGGAAGGAGGCGCCGGGACGTCGGGACTTGAGGCAGGCACAACTCGAATTGTCTATAACGAGAAGCCGGGACAGGGGGAGATAGTGGGAGTAATAATAGGGAATAGACAGGGGACCACTATATCCACGACCCTCTACAATGCCACCGCCACACCCGCCTACGGAATCAGCGTAAGTAGCCAGGATATGGAAATGGGCAATGTGTGGAACACCAGCGACCCCACCTGGCCCTCGCTCGATATGGAGTATAACGGCCACTAGTCCCCCCCTCCATCCCCCTGATATATAAACTTGTAAAAACAATATAACGATAAATATACAATGATACGAAACATCTTCTTACTCGTGCTCTCCGCCCTATGCGCGTGGAGCTGCACCGCCCTCGACGACGCAATCGTCCAAGGCCCCGCCACCGAGCCCCAACCGGCAGACGCGCCACATTCACTCCGCATCACCGTCGCCCCCAAGCCCGCATTCGCCGAGGCCGCCATCAACATGCCCGACGGCATCCCCCTGCCCCAGACACGCACCGTGCAGACGGACGAGGGGACGAAGTGGGAAGAGGGGGACTTGGTGTGGCTGTCTGTGGAGTTCACCGATCACGCCAACAATACTACTATCCACTATTCCGCCCTGAAATACACCGGCACCACGTGGCGCTACCTCACCGAGACCGAAGCCAACAGTTTTGAGTTGAAGCCTGACCTTAACGGAGCCACCTTCAACCGCACCCTTATCTACGGCCAAGCCGACGGAAGCACCCAATATGTGAAGGCAGATATCCGGGCCTTCTACGCGGGCAACAGCAAACCGGACGCGAACGGGTTAATCACTATCCCGGCTCCCGATAGCGGCTCCTCCGTCCCGATGATGAATGCGTATAGCGCTACTCTCGGTGACTTGAGCCGGCCCCTCACGCTCGACTTCACCTACCGTTGCTCCCGCCTGCGCATCCCCGCCGACTACGGCGTGCAGATGGGAAATTACAAATACTGTGCGAGCTGTGACCTGACTGGTGGTATCCTGAATATTAAAACCGTCGCCACCCCTCTCGACCTCCCTGCCACCGCCGCCTCCAGAGACATCTTCCTCCTCCCGGTTGCGAATGGCCAGGGCACCCCCGCCACCATCACCCTCACCCGGAGCGGCGGCGCCACGTGGATTTTCACGCCCCGGCCCGGCACCGGCACCGCCACCAGTGCCACAGACTACTTCGGCCAGTCCTACACCCTTCCCGACCTCGCGCCCGGCGGAGTGACGCCCGGAGAAATGTAAGAACAGAATATATTGAATGAACCGCCCTGCCCCCTCCTCCCCATCGGCAGAATTACGAAGGGAGACACGGAAGGCAGGGCATTTTTTTTGCCCGTGAAGCCGACGGAAAACTCCCCGCGCAAGGAGCGAAAAATGGAAGCGCAAGGAGTTGAAAATGGAAGCGCAAGGAGTGAAAAATGGAAGCGCAAGGAGTTTTGAACGGAAGCGCAAGGAGTTTTGAGCGGAAGTGCAAGGGGTTTTGAACGGAAACGCAAGGGGTTTTGAGTGCTTGCACAAGGAGTTTTGAGTGCCTGCCTCTTGACACACGCCGTGCCATCGTAGTAAAGAATGAAATCCCCTCCACGCAGACCGGGGCAGGCAGCGTGGAGGGGATTTTCGGTGTTACGTAACCGGCTATAAACCGGATTGCAAATTTAGAGTCTTTCTATGTCTTAATTCAAAGTCTTTCTATGTCTTCGATGGGTAAACCCGTCACTTGGTGGATGACTTCGGAGGGGATGTTCAGGGATTTCATCGTTCGGGCATTCTCTATTTTCTCTTCTTGTCTGCCTTCTTGCATACCTTTCTGCATACCTTCTGCCAAACCTTCCTGTTTGCCTTCTGCCAAACCTTCCTGTCTGCCTTCTGCCAGCCCTTCCTGCCTGCCTTCTGCCAAACCTTCCTGTCTGCCTTCCTCTCTTCCTTCATCCGCCGCCGTACTCAGCACATCATTCTGAATCATTACGGCATTGATATGCTCGTCATACGCCAGTTGTTCCGCCCTGTCCATATTGTAATAAATCAGTTTTTGGCGTGCCTCTTCCAGTCCGGGAGCTTTCGTATCGGGGCGGATGATTCCGGTTTTCAGATACTCTATCCACTCCTCAAGCGGGGTGACGGCCACCTTATTGAACTCAT
>ERZ826016.957-NODE-957-length-30515-cov-4.985620_pt1 | contig 30515 bp, 28 predicted proteins | sample MGYA00519872_ERZ826016 | MGnify/ENA primary metagenome ERZ826016 (study PRJEB31778, sample SAMEA3449218) | human gut metagenome | biome: human gut; feature: human-associated habitat; material: faeces | place: United Kingdom | collected 2010/2012 ... | reverse complement strand
ACTGTCATGAAACTCTTTATCGCAGAAAAACCGTCGGTTGCCAAAGCCATTGCCACTGAACTCGGCGTGGTCTCTCGAGGTAATGGCTTTATTACGTGCAAACAAGACACAGTCGTGACCTGGTGCTTTGGTCACCTCTTAGAACAAGCCGAACCCGACGCGTATTTGCCTGACGATATTCCTAAGACCAAAAAAGGCAAAAAGGTTTGGCGTCTGCAAGACCTTCCGATTTTCCCTAAGACCTGGCAAATGCTCACCAAAGGCGATGCCGGGGCTAAAAAGCAGCTTTCTGCCATTGGCAAGTTACTTAAAACCGCAAGCAGTGTCGTTAATGCTGGTGACCCCGACCGTGAAGGGCAGCTCTTAGTTGATGAAGTGTTAGAGCACTTTCATAACCGTAAGCCCGTCGAACGCTTTTGGGTGTCGGCCGTTGACCCCGCTTCGATTCGTAAGGGGCTTAATAAACTCTTTGATAACCGCAACTACGCAGGGATGCGTGATGCTGCGCGCGGTCGCTCGCGGGCAGACTGGCTTTTAGGCATGAATTTATCTCGCGCCTATACGCTCACGAATAACGATGGCCTTTTAGCCGTAGGACGCGTGCAGACCCCTACCCTATTTATGGTGGCGCGTCGCGACTATGTGGTACGTCATTTCGTACCTGTCCCCTACCTCTCGATTTCGGCTGACTTATTACACGATGCCACACCCTTTACGGCGCGCTGGAAACCCAAGGCTGACCAGAAGGGTCTTGATGAAGAAGGAAAACTTTTGATCGACCTCGAGATCGGTCGTGCGCTCGTTGAAAAACTCAGTCAAGAAACCCACGGTACTGTGACATCAGCCACCACCAAACGTCGCAAAGCCTATCCACCCAAAGCTTACTCATTGGCTGACATTCAGATTGAAGCGAGCAAACGCTTTGGCATGACGGCTGAAGAAACGTTGCGCGTTTGTCAGTCACTCTACGAAACGCATAAGATCACCAGTTATCCGCGTACGGACTGTGGTTATTTGCCAGAATCCCAACATGGCGATGCGCCTGCGGTACTTGCTGCCGTCGCGCAAAACTATCCAGCCTCTGCCGCTGCGTGCGCCAAGGCCGACCCCAAACTCAAAAGTCCGACCTTTAATGACAAAAAGATCACGGCTCACCATGGGATTGTGCCCGTTGCCAATACCGTGAAACCTGGTGCGCTCTCGGCCAATGAAGAAAAACTCTATCGTCTGATTGTTCGTCGCTATATTGCGCAGTTCTTTCCGGTGCACGAATTTGATGCGACCGAAGTCATGATTGAGATTGGTGGCGAAACCTTTGTTGCCAAGGGTAAGGTCGTGCGCGTTGAAGGTTGGAAAGTCCTTTTTGCCAAAGACAAAGCCGCCGTTGAAGCCAAAAAGAAAAAGGCCAAAAAAGAAGGTGACGAAAGCGATGGCGCCGATCAGGATGAGGATGATGCGCAAACCTTGCCGCCCCTCAAAAAGGGCGACACCCCTGAAGTAAAAGCCATCAAGGGTCGAGAAGACAAAACCAAACCTCCATCCTTCTTTACCGAAGGGACGCTCATTGCGGCCATGGAAAATATTTGGCGTGGGTATGACGACCCCAAGGGGCAAGCCATGCTCAAAGAAGCGGGCGGCATTGGCACCCCTGCCACGCGTGCCGCCATCATTGCTGAACTCAAGCGTAAAACCTACCTTGAAACCGAAGGCAAGTTCTTACACTGCACCGAAGTGGGTCGAAATCTTTTAAAGAAAGTCTCGCCTCGCATTCGTAGTGCTGCGATGACCGCACACTTTGAAGAGCGTTTAAAGCTCGTTGAAGCTGGCCAAGCGCCATTAGACGCTTTTGTGAGTGAATACGAAGCCTTTATTGCTGACGAATGTGCCAAAGCAAAGGCAAGGCCTCGCGCGGCCTCCCGTGGTTATGCCTCAAGTGCACCGCGTCGTGAGGGCGTAGCTCAAGCCGATCGCACGGCCTCACCCGCCGCACCCAAGGCCTAACCATTAGGCTTTAAGCCTTGGCGTAATGCAAGAGTCGACCGCTACCGATCTTACGTAAGAGCCCCAACTCCAACATACGACGGATCACGTTACTTGCGGTCGACTGACTAACCCCAAGCGCTTCGTCGACTTCACGACGCGTAATCGTCTCACGGGTATCTAGGAGCGCCAATATTTCGCGCATCTTGATGTCTTCCATTGTCATTGATTCAGGGTGGTGAACTAGCGGCTCTTGCGTCGAAGGCATCGGTAACGACGTCTGCGGTTCAGGTTGACTTACCGGCACATTTACAACGAGAGGCTTCACAAGGGGCTTTTCGACCTGGTTATTTGCCACAGGCTTGGCGTCTGTCTTCGGGGCAGCGTGGTCGTTAGGCAAAATCACCTGAAAAGCGTGGCTCGTGGCTTTAAATTCAGGGCGAACCTGACGGCCCTGATACGCCAAACGAATGCGGTTTAAGCCGACACCAGCGCCAGTAGCCAAACCTAAACGCTCAAACATCTGGGCCACACGCGGATAGCGTGGGCTTGAGAGCCCCAAAAGCATATCGTCTAACTGTGCACCACGCTTGGGACCACCCGGGCTTGTGACCACAATACGGTCTTGGAGCACCCAAATATCGATCGGCGCATCCACCGAATAATCGCGATGCATGAGGGCATTCAAAAAGGCTTCACGTAAGGCTGCGGCCGGCACTGTATCGGCCGCACTCAAAAAGAGGCTCTCGTTAGCTGAAGGTGTGGGCGCAAACTTTTCTAAAAAGTCTGTGACTTGCTGCCACTGACGAATCAAAGACCCGGTGGACACCAAACGCGCTTTCACGTCTTCGGGCGTCACCCCATCAAAGACAGTCAATCGGACAACCGACGTGTTTTGGTCTGAAAAGAGTTGGGCTACACGTGTCGAGCAACCTAACTGATCCACAAAACCCCAATCTCGACGACGGCGTTCGTCATCAGCTAAATGACGACGACGCACGGCCTTCGTCAACTCATCAAAGGTCAACTCATAATTTTCGGCGCGCTGCGCTTCAAAAGAGGGATTACTCTCAGCAATCAAGGCCTTTAAACCGACTTCGCCCAAAGGCACTGTCGCAGCATGGTCACGCACAAAGACCATATCAGGCCACATACCCACTTCAGCGATATAGTAAGGGCGTGACGTCCCACGCATCACGTCGATCACCAACACCATGCGGTGATCAATCTCTTCAAGACGGCATGACACAAAAGGAATGAGTGTGGGCTTGACCTCACCCATTAACACCGCATGGAGTTTAGCTAACCACTCATCCGTCGTCTTTTGATCCAGTGTTGTGCGCCCCACCCCTAATCGAATCTGGCCGCCATCCGTATTCGCAAACGCTGTGATGGTTCGAACCACATCCAAAGTCCAGGTATCAAAAGAAGCGATCTCGCTAGCCATTTCTTCAGTTCCCTCTACTTAGTAATCGTTGGTAATCATTAATAGCAATAACATTACCGTCAAAAGAGACAAACTGCAAGTTTTTGCTCGAACGCACGTCGCTTTTTGGTTTTTTGGGCTAAGCACCAATACAAATTTTAGGTATCGTGTTTGATACTTAAATAAGGTATCGCTTGCAATACCTAATCTAGGTATAAAGTTTGATATCTCATAAAGCCAAACTCTAAAACCGGCATTGACCGCTTCTTTAGGACCCACAGCCATGCCATTCATCGGTCGACAAACTGAAGTCACCACCTTGCAGCGCTTTATTAGCCATCCGACGAGCAATCTCTCTATCGTCTACGGTCGTCGTCGTGTCGGTAAAAGTGCACTCTTAAAGGAAGCCGTGACGCTTTCAGGCGTGCGTTGGCTTTATATGGAATGTAAAAAGACCTCAGAGACCAATAACCTTGCCCAACTGATGGCGCTCGCCTGTGCCAAATTAGACATTCCACCGATCGCGGTTGACACCGTTGAAGGCCTTTTAGATTTCCTTTTTAAATTTTGCCAACACGAACCGATAGTGCTCGTGCTTGATGACTATCCTTTTTTGCGTGACCTTATCCAAGGCGCAGACAGCATTTTGCAAGCGCTTGTTGATCGCTACAAAGGATGTTCGAAACTCAAAATCATGCTTTGTGGCGCTGACATTGAGGCCATGAAAGGGATGCTCGCCTATGAGTGCCCGCTTTACGCGCGCGCCGATATCGTGCTGCATCTAAAGCCAATGAATTATTTCGAGGTCGCCCAGTTTCATCTCCACCGCTCAGACGTAGACAACGTGAGTCTTTACGCTATCTTTGCTGGGATGCCTTACTACAACGCGCTCGTTGACGACCGCTTATCGATCAAAGAGAACGTCATCGAATTGCTCATCAAAGTGGGAGGCCAACTCTCCGAAGAAATCGAGTTAGCGATTGCCACTAGACGATCGAAAATCAACGACATTAATTTGGTGCTAGAGGCTTTAGGACAAGGCCAGAATCGCTTTTCTGACATTGCCAAGTACACCCGCTTAACCAACGCCGCACTCAGTAAGACGTTAAGCCAGCTCATGGCCATGGACATTGTGGTTCGCGACACGCCTATCAATGATTCAGGCAACGCTCGAAAATCCAATTATGTGATCTGCGACAATATGGTGCTCTTTTACTATCGCTACATCTATCGGAATATCTCTAAAGCGCGTGTGATGGACGAGCGCACCTTCTATGATGCATTCATCCATCATGACCTTGAGTCTCAATACGTCCCTCACGTCTTCGAAGCGATAGCCAAACAATTTCTCATCCGAATGAACAAAGCTGGCCGCATCGAGCCACCCTTTTTTAACATTGGTCGCTATGTCTACGATCTACCTAAAGAAAAGCGAAACGGCGAATTTGATGTGGTCACCGAAGATAGCCAAGGTTTTTGCTTTTATGAGTGCAAATACAAAAATCATCCTATCAACAAGGCGGACATAGAAGAAGAAATTGCTCAAGTTAAAGCCTCGCCTCTCTCATCTCACAGATTCGGCTTTATTTCGAAGTCTGGCTTTAAAGACGTCACGCCAACCGAGCACTTACGGCTCTGGACGCTTGAAGACCTCTATCACTATTAATGACGCGTGAGACACAAAAAACGCGGAGTACCCCATCACAGGTCTCCGCGTCTCATTCGTCATCAACGAATTCGATTAGAGCTTCTTCACGAATTCGCTCTTTAACTTCATCGCACCGAAGCCATCGATCTTGCAGTCGATGTTGTGATCACCTTCGCAAAGGCGAATGTTCTTCACCTTGGTACCGATCTTAAGCATCGAAGAAGCACCCTTCACCTTGAGGCTCTTGATGATCGTGACGCTGTCGCCGTCGGCCAAAAGCGTACCGTTCGCGTCCTTCACGATGAGCTGATCGTCTTCCTGAGCCACGGGTTCGGCATTGCTAAATTCGTGGCCGCATTCCGGACAAACAATCATACCGTTATCTTCGTAGGTGTATTCGGACTGGCACTTCGGGCAGGGAGGCAAAGAGGTCATGTCGTTGAGATCCTGTCTGAGGGAAAAAATAAATATAGAAAAGCCGTCCGAAGTTGGTAGGACGGCTTAAAAACTCACGGCATTGTATCAGAGCCTCAGCGTCGCTAAGGCACGAATCGTCGTTTTTTCTTTGGTTAGAGCGTTAAAGGCCTTTTTTAAAGACGCATTACCAGCTACCCCCAAAGAAACTCTTAAAGAGTGACGCTGCGCGATCAAGGTCTAATCGGTCAGGGTGCGTTTCACTTGCCTTACGACGAGCTTCACGCTCAGGCGTCACCGTGCCACCTAGCATCTCCGTCATACGATGGAAAACGTCTGGGTCAATACGGCCTCGGCAAAGGAAAGTTTCAGCCAATTGGTTGTTTTCGCCCATATTGACCAGCTTTTCGCTTGTTTTACGCATCCAGGCTTTAGCGCGCTCCCCTTCGGCGTCACCGCCCATGGTGGCAAAGCAGCCAATCGTCTTACCCTTGATGCGTGGCGCAATGGCGAGCATATCTTCAGGGGCATCGCCACGGTCACACCAGAACCCTAAGAGCACTGGGTTATAAGGGGTCAAATCGTCAGGGACATCCTCGGGCTTGACCATCACGGCACCGGGCAATGCATCACACACCGCATGACCCACAGCCATGGTGTTACCTGTACGAGAACTAATAATGATTAAAGGCTTTGTAGACATGATGTTGACGTCTTTAGGCTTCTTCCGGTTTTTCTTCAACGAGACCTTTACGCCAAGCACAGGTACTCTTACTTTGCTTATCGGCCTTATCGAGGATCTTTTCGTGTTCAATCAACTCTTCGGGTGACGCAGGGATCACATAGAGTTTCTCATTAGGAATCCTAGGCAAAAGACTCGGGTCAATCAAGTCATCTAAGCCAATTTGTTCCTGACCACGAGTCATCGTCACGAAGACTTCGGCCAAAATCTGCGCGTCAAGCAAAGCCCCGTGAAAGACACGCGCCGAATTGTCAATATGCAAAATGGTGCAGAGCGCGTCCAAACTAGCGCGACGCCCCGGGAACAATTCATGGGCGATTTCGAGCGTGTCGGTAATACCGCGCACATAATCTTCGACGCGACCTTTACCTAAGCGCGCAAGCTCCATATTCAAGAACCCAATGTCGAACTTGGCATTATGAATAAGGAGTTCTGCCCCACGAATAAATTCAATGAATTCGTCCGCAATGTCAGCAAACTTCGGACAATTCGCCACCTTTTCGTTGGTAATCCCGTGAATGGCGATCGACTCTTCGGGAATTTCACGTTCTGGGTTGATATAGAGCTGTAAATAGTCTTCCGAGCGGTTCGTGATGTTACGGCCATCTAAGCGCACGCAACCAATTTCAATAATGCGGTCACCAGACTCAGGATCAAGCCCCGTGGTTTCCGTGTCAAGCGCAATCTGCGCAAAACGACGGCGAACGTCATCAGTCATCGTGTATTCCTTTCATAAATTACGTGTGACCTAACTATAGCCGAATGCGCGTCAAATGATGTCCTTCTTCGACATCACTTGCCATAAAACCATAAAAGTCGCTGTCATTTCGCCTTCAAAACTCAACGCTTCACGTAAAATCCCGCTCAACAGCGCCCCTCTACTCGACCTATACTTTGAATCAACCGTCACCCTTCTTACGAGGTCGCCATGCTCACACAAGACGCTTTACTTACGCTACTCCAAGCAAAAGGCATTTCGTACGAAATCACGCATCATCCTGCAGTCTTTAATATGGCCGAAGTTGCGCAAATCAAATTGCCATACCCCGAAGTCAACGCCAAAAATCTTTTTGTGCGTGACCATAAGCGTCGAGACTACTACATGATCACCGTGTTGGGTCATAAGCGCGTTGACCTCAAAGCCTTTCGTCATGCGCACGGACTTCGTGCACTCACCTTTGCAACGCCTGAAGAGCTTCTCGAGATGCTTGGTCTGATTCCAGGCGCCGTCACGCCCTTTGGTCTACTGAACGACCAGAGTGCCAAGGTCCATCTCTATATCGATAGTGATCTCGTAAAACCTAATAGCCTCATTGGTGCGCATCCTAACGACAATCGAGCAACCGTTTGGCTTAAGACCGACGACTTGCTAGCTCTCATTCGCGCGCACGGCAACCCTATTTCAGTCGTTGACATACCTTAAGCGAAACGGCTCACACACTAATGCAACACGGGTTTTCGTCACTCGAAAACGCAATCGACAATCGGTAAAATTAAAGAATTATTCTTTGCTTTCTACTCAAGGTAAGACATGGCACTTCTTAACGACTATCTCAAAGACCTCGCAGAACTTGTCAACCGCGACTGTGGTACCACCAACGTCGCTGGCGTCACTAGCGCCGCCCAAATCATGAAACGTCATTTCGAATCCATTGGTTGGGAAGCGGAACTCGTTGACTTGGGGCCAACGGCGGGCAATGGTCTTCTTTGCAAAAATAAGCCTGGTTCCACCGAATGTGATGTGCTTTTTAATGCCCACTTAGACACCGTCTTCCCGGACGACACGGCCGCAGCACGCCCCTTCAGTATTGATGGCGACATGGCGCATGGCCCAGGGTGCTCAGACTGTAAAAGTGGGGTCTTAGCGATTTACTACGCCTGCCGTGAAGCGCGTAAAGAAGACCTCGATCGTCTTTCGATTTGGTGTGTCTTTAATCCTGACGAAGAATTAGGCTCTCGCGCCTCCCAGGGCTGGCTCAAAGACATGGCCTCTCACGCTAAGGCCGCACTGGTTTTTGAAGCCGCTCGTGCGGGCGGTGAACTTGTGCGTTCTCGTAAGGGTGTCGCAGCCTATCACGTAGTCTTCAAGGGTTTGACTGCACACGCAGGCAACAATCCGCAGGACGGTCGTAACGCCAACGTCGCAGCCATGCGTTTTGCTTTAGCGGCTTGCGAACTCGCTGATGCCCAACGCGGCACAACCGTGAACCCCGGCATCATCAAGGGCGGCATGGGCACCAATATCATTTCGGACCACTGCGAAGTGAACTTTGACCTTCGCTTCTGGAATGACGAAGATGGTCGTGACTTAGCTGAAAAGCTCCTCGCTTTGACGGAACGCACCTGGGTCGATGGCGTCACGCAGACGGCTGAACGCTTGAACTATTCACCCGCCATGCCGCTTTCTGAAGCCACCAAAGCACTCGTTGAAAAGATCAACGACGCCGCCAAAGAAGCGGGATTTGAAGCCCGCTGGGTGGACGCTGGTGGTGGTTCTGACGGCAACCACATGGCTGAAATGGGTCTGCCTGTCGTTGACGGCTGTGGTCCTGCGGGTGGCGGATTCCACTCTGAACGCGAATTCCTTCGTCTTGACACGGTTGAAGAGCGCATTCATATGATTGCGAACTTGTTGAAGCGTCTATAAAGCTCAACGCGATATAAACACAAAAGGCGTGTTGAAGAAGTCATCGTTTGACTTTGACCAACACGCCTTTTCTTATATCGAGCCGATGTATCAACCAAATTCGATTGTCACGCCGCGTTCGTTCGAGGAGCTCGACATTAAACAACGGGAAAACCCTTAGCTCTAAAAGAGGCGATTCTGCGCTTTTAAAACCACATCGTATTACAATCTACCGACCCATTTTTCCCCTTCATAAAGCAAGACCAACAAAATGATGAAGCAGTCTTTATGGGCATTGGCAGCGGCCGCACTTTTTTCTGTGATGGCGGCATTTGTCAAGCTCTGTAGCGATAACCACGGCCCTCTCGAAATGGTTTTCTATCGTTCCCTTTTCGGAGTTCTCATTATTGCCTTTTTCGTTTGGAAAAATCGCAAAACCCTCACATTACGTACCGAACATCTTCGAGGCCATATCACACGCTCGGTGCTAGGCACCCTCTCAATTATGCTTTGGTTTTTCACGCTCGGTCAGATGCATTTCGGCACATGCATGACCCTCATCTACACCACCCCCCTATTCATGGCAGCAAACTTTGTGATTCTCGCCCTCATGCGACACAAACCCGCGCCCTGGGCTTTGGTACTCGCAACCATCGCTGGTTTCTCTGGTGTGACGATGGTCTTGCAACCGAGTTTCAACGAAGGTGAACTGGTTCCTGCCTTGATTTGTTTAGGTGTCTCGCTCCTTGACCTCGCGATCTATTGGCAGATGAAGGAACTCGGCAACCTCAAAGAACCTTCGTGGCGTATCGTCTTTTATTTCACGTGCTTTGGCACCATCATGGGTTTGATTGGCGCCTCGATTTTCGAAGGCGGCTTACATATGCCTAACCAACAAGGTCTCATCGGCATCATCGGTATGGGGATCTGCGCTACGTTAGGTCAAATTTGCACCACGAAGTCCTACGCTTACGGCAATATGTTGCTTTCGTCTTGTCTCGGCTTTTCAGCGATTCCTTTTTCGGTCACGATCAGCTACTTCTGGTTCGGTGAAAGCGTGACGATGGCGACCCTCTTTGGCGCTGCGGTTATTCTTTGCTCAGGCATGATCGCAACCATTGCCACGAAGCGCACCGAAGCCGCTGAAAAAGAAGCGGCCGAAAAAGCTGCGAAGGTTGCCTAAACATCAACCACAAATCAAAAGCCAAAAGGCTACAGCCCGAAAACTGTAGCCTTTTTTCATCTCGGGCTTATAGCCTGTTACGCATCAAAGGGCGCGTGAGTCTTGGGTGTACTCGCCAAAAGCGTGACGACTTCGTTTTTCACATCCGTCACACGTTCAAGTCCCATCAACACATCAGCCAACTTTTGTGTGGTCGCCTCGTCAAAGACCATCCCGACCACACCGAAGAATTTCTTTAAGAGTGCTTCGTCTGTTACCGGGTTTGTCGGAGCACCTAAAGGCATCGGGACATGTTCTTCCCAGCTTTGGCCATTCTTCAAAGTGACACGTACCGTCGGTTCATCGTCATCCTTTTGCGTGTGATCCACGTCGAAGCGAATGCGTGCCATCATGTCGATCACACGTGGATCATCTCGACGTGAGCGAGCAAAACTCGGCAACCCGGCAGACCCAAAGACAAGGTCAGCCGCAACGCTATAAGGAATAGAAAGCTGAGCTGAATTCATCGGGTGACGCGTTGCATGACCGCACATGCCAAAGACGAACGGATTGATGCGCACCAAAATGTCTTCGATATCTTCAGCGCTAAACCCATGTCGCGCACGAAGGTTATCCACGGCATCAATGGCTGCGTGCGTCGAACGGCAAGAAGCATGCGGCTTAATCGAGACACGTGCAAGTTTCCAATTGTCACCAAGCTCTCTTAAATACGCGTCGGGATCGCTCGACGTGGGCGCAAAACTATGGTTAAACCCACCCCACACTTCTTCAAACACTTTGCCTGGCCCCGTAAACCCACGGCGTGCGAGCACAGCACTCATCAAACCGCCGTAGGCTGCGTGCCCGGCATGAAGGCGTTTACTTTGAGCGCCATCATGCACACAACACCAAAGCCCAGAAGAAAAAGAGGAAGCTAGCCCCAGTGCGTTTTGCGTTGCCTCGACATCTAAACCCAAAATACGCGCCGCGGCGGCTGCCGCACCAAATGTGCCACAGGTCCCCGTCGAATGAAATCCAGCGCCATTATGTGGCTCATAGGCGCCACACGCTTCGAGCGGACGACGTGCAATGTCATAACCAATCACGACCGCATCAATAAACTCACGTCCGGTCACTTTTCGCTTAGCCATCTCAACAGCCGCGAGCGCCGCTGGCACAACCACCGCACCCGAATGGTCACAGCCACCCGTATCATCGAGCTCAAAAGCATGAGAGGCCGTACCGTTCACAAGCACAGCATTTAAGGGTGTCATCGTCGAGCCTTGCCCCCAGAGCGTTGCGCAACCTTCACCCTCACCTTCTTCACGTAACGCTGCGGTGAGCCTTTGAGCCTCCACAGAAACGGCACCAGCGACACCGGCACCGATCGAATCCAAAATATGACGCACGGCCTTTTCAACCATTGCTTGCGGAATGGCTTCTGAGGGCGTTTCAACGATAAAGCGTGCTAAGACTGTGCTCTTTAATGCTTGTTCGCTCACGGCGAGGTCCTTCTGAGGTGATTTAAAAAAATGATTGTTTGGTCGATGAGGTTGAATTTTGCTCAGATCAATTGAGTCTCTGAGACTCAAACTGACAGGCGCAGGCAACCGTCGTGAATAGACATCATATACCTTTCAGTAGGCATCGCAATCTTTAAAAAAGTGAAGCCGATCACATCGGATCGGCTTACTCAAACCAAAAGAACGCTTATTTTCGTTCGACCTTTGCCTTCACTAATTCGCTCGTAATAAACGACCACGCGGCTTCATTCAAGGTCGATCGTTTGGGATTCACGCCAAACTTACGCGTATAGAAGAAACCTTCAAGTGCCATGACGGCGACAAAGGCAGGGACGCGCTCTTCGTCAGGCAAAGCATCAATACGATGAAAGAGTCGTTCGTACCATTCATAAACGGGTGCCATCAGTTCTTCGTCATGCACAAACTGAGAGAGGAGCGCGACGCCCACGTCAGCCCAAGCACGGCTATCTTTTTCAAACGACTTAAACCACTCCACAAAACCAGGCACCAAGGTCTCATCGGGTCGCCCTTTAAAGAGGGCTTCGTGCCGACGCTGCTCTTCTTCGAGGTGGTGAGCATAGTCGGCAATGAGTGCAGCATAGAGTTCGCGCTTATTTTTGAAGTGATACATACAAGCGCCTTTACTTAAACCAGCCTCCTTCGCTGCGCGATCCATCGTTAACGCATCAAACCCATCACGGCGAATGACCTCTCTCGCGGCCACAATAATGGATTCACGCGTTCGTCTGGCTTTATCACTTATCATCACACCACGGCTCCAATCGTTCGACTGTCTCTTAAAAAAGAGAGTATTTTAGCGTTTTTAGACGATAAAACGCCCGCGGTCTTTCGGCACGCGAGCGTTTTATTGTTTTTTGGCGGCGAGGGGTCCGCCTTATTGATTAGCGAGCTGACCCTTACTTAGCAGCTTGAGCAGCAGCTTGAGCAGCGGCTTCGCCAGCGATACGACCGAAGACGATGATGTCGGTGTAGGCATTACCGCCCAAGCGGTTCGTACCATGCGTGACACCCGTCACTTCACCCGCAGCCCAAAGACCAGGGATTACCTTGCCTTCAGCCGTCAAGGCCTGAGCCTTTTCGTTAATGCGTACGCCACCCATGGTGTGGTGAGTCGACGGCACGGCCTTAATCACGTAGTACTTGCCCTGGGACATATCCATCAAGCCAGCACGGTGGTTGAAGTCCTTGTCGTTACCCTTACCAGCCATATCGGTCACGCGCTTAACGGTCGACTGGAGCTGATCAAACGGAATCTTCGTGAAGTCAGCGATGCACTTCAGATCGTCACAGGTAGCCATGATGCCCTGCTTCGTGAAGGCTTCGTATTCATTGGCGTGTTCCTTCACCGTGTTGGAGATCTTGCCGATGTTGTCGTTCCAGAGCACCCAGCAATAACGACCCGTCTGATTGAGGATGGCTTCAGAGAGGACGTCACGACGCTGAAGTTCTTCAACGAAGCGCTTACCTTCTTGGTTAAGCATGATGGCGCCGTCAAAGCGAGCGTCAGCGATCAATTCAATCGCGCCAGACAACGGGTCGCAGATCGGATAGGTCTGGATGTAACCCATGTTGACGAGCTGAGCACCTGCGCGTTCAGCCATATAGAGGGCTTCACCCGTAGTACCCGGGGCGTCGGTCGTCTTGAAGCGTTCGTCGATCTTCGGGTTGTACTTCTTGACCATTTCGGAATTAGCACCGAAGCCACCCGTGGCAAGCACCACACCACCCTTGGCATTAAAGGTGTATTCGGCACCGTCCATCGTGGCCTTCACGCCAACCACACGACCGTCCTTATCCTTGATCAGCTCTTCGGCCTTCATGTTCGTGACGACCGGGATGCCGAGTTCGTCAGCCTTGGCCTGGAACTTCGTGATGAATTCCGTACCCGTATGGCCAAACGGAATCAAAGCACGCTTACGGCTATGTCCACCAAAGAAGAAGAGGTTGTCGTCTTCAAAGCGAACGCCCAAATAGTCGCGGCACCACTTGGCAGCGTCAAGCGCCTGATGCGTCATCACGTTGATGACCTTCATGTCACCCTTTTCGTCACCGCCCTTAAAGGTATCTTGGGCGTGGAGTTCAGGGCTATCGTCATTGATATTGAGCTTCGGTTGCACCCAGTTCTTGGCCACATTCATTTCAGCGCCAGAAATCAAGGAGTTGCCACCAACAGTCGGCATCTTTTCAAGAAGCACCACATTAGCGCCTGCAGCCTTCGCCGTAATAGCCGCGGAGAAGCCTGCACCACCAGCACCGATCACAACAACGTCGTAGTTGCTCGTCTTAGGCAGATCGCGAGCCACCTTCTTCAAGGCCTTCTTGTCAGCCTTAGCCAACGTAACACCAGCCTTCTTAGCGGCGTCATTGACGGCATCAACGAAGCCCTTCGTCGAGAACGTCGCACCAGAGATCATATCGAGGTCGGTCGAACTCTGAGCAATCACGTCATCCTTGAATTCAGAGAAAACCTTCGCAGCTAACACGGGGTTTTCAGCAGACTTCACAACCTTGATGTCCTGGATCTTGCCATTATCAAACGTCACGGCGACCGTAATGTCGCCATGCTTACCCACGCCCGTGCCTTCCGTGGTCACCGGCGCAGCAAAAAGAGAAGCGGAAAGCGTACCAGCCACAACCATCGCGGCGGCCGACAGCATTGTTTTCTTGAATTGCATGATGTTTGGTCCTCAATGCATGACAATAAGAGATTGACGTCATGTTACTCCAAAACCGACTCACTGGTCTTTTTTGCCTAGGTAGACTACCCTAGTATTAACCCCATAAAAATCGTCCAGAAGCACACAATTTCTGCTCTTGTACAGGTATTTTTTGGCTTTAGATGGTTTTCCCTATTAGTACTCTTACTAAGAGTTAGCTAACTAACCATCGAGTCGGTTTTTCAGGGACATGTATGCTTTTGATCGTACGAGATCGATTTCGCCCTCACTCAAAAGAGCAACTAGCACACCATGACGTATCCATCAAGGTGAACTTCGTTAAAGACAATCAATACAAATTTGTACTACTCTCACCGTTACAATTTTTTCCTTAAAAATCAAGTTATTTGACGGCAATGCGTGTCCGAGAATAATTTAGCCAGACAAAATGGCCGCAAACTTGCACACAAACGGATACAATTACGGGCTACCATCATTGACCCAATCGCCTTACTTCAGTCAATAACACGATGGCAGACCCCTTTTTTCCAACCAACCCCCTTTTAAAACAAAATGGAAATGGATTTTAATTTCTGGCTACAGTTCGCCGTTGTCATGGCGTGCGTAGCCCTTGGTGGCCGCCTTGGCGGCGTCGGCCTCGGCGCTGCCGGTGGTCTCGGTGTTTCGATTCTCGTTCTTGGCCTTGGCGTTCCTCCGGGATCTCCTCCCGTCTCCGTGCTCCTCATCATCACCGCCGTGATTGCATGTACGTCCGTGCTCCAAGGCTCAGGCGGTCTTGACTTGATGGTGCGCATTGCCGAAAAGATGTTGCGTAAGTATCCTCGCGCCATTACGATCGTCGGTCCCTTTGTGTGCTCCTTCTTTGTGATGTTAGTTGGCACGGCCTATGTGGCTTTCGCCGTGTACCCTGTGGTCGCTGAAGTAGCAGCCTCCGCGAAGGTGCGCCCAGAACGAGCCGTGTCCGCCTCGGTGATCTGTGCGGGTATTGGCGTCATGGCCTCTCCGATGTCTGCTGCCATGGCAGCCATGGTGGGCATCATGAGTGTGCAAGGTGTGTCGTTCGGTCAAATTTTGGCCGTCACGGTGCCAACCTTCCTCTTGTCCATCGTTTGCGCCGCACTCTCCGTTTTCTGGCGTGGCAAAGAACTCGAACAAGATCCTGAATTCCAACGCCGCGTCGCGACGGGCGACTACACGTGGCTTGCCGCTAGTGACCACACGAAGAAATTTACGCCCATGCCCTTTGCTCGCCGCGCTGTTGGCATCTTCTTGTTAGGTATCTTGGTGGCCATTCTCGTTGGCTCCGTCTCTGACCTTCGTCCGTCCTGGACGGTGGGCGACAGCACCAAGCTTTTGCCGGTGCCTAATATCATTCAGATGGTGATGCTTGCTACGGCCTTCTTCATCATCATGCTTTGCCGCGTCCCGAGCGAAAAGTTTGCCTCAGGCTCTGTCTTCCGTTCTGGTTTGATCGGTGTGGTTGGCGTCTTCGGTATCGCCTGGTGTACGGGTACATTCTTCGACCAGCACACCAAGGTGCTTGCTGACGCCTTCGCTGGCATTGCTCAGGAAGCCCCGTTCATCTTCTGTATTGCTGCTTTCTGCGTTTCGACCGTGATTTTCTCTCCGACGGTTTCTACGACCATCATGATGCCGCTTGGCCTCAAGTTTGGTTTACCGCCCGAGTTCCTCGTTGGCACCTGGGCTTGCTGCTATGGTGACTTCGTGATCCCGGGTGGTGCTCAGATTGGCTGCACGGCCTTTGACCGTACGGGTACAACGCGCCTTGGTACGTTTGTGATCAACCATTCCTACTTGCGTCCTGGCCTCGTCTTTGTGGTTTGTGGCACGTTAATCGGTTGGACCATTTCCAAGTTTGTGTTCTAACGAGCGTTTAGCGTTCGAAAGTCCAAACAAAAGCCTCCAGTTTCTCAACAAGACTGGAGGCTTTTTCTTTGAGTAACACCAAGTTAAAACGTCAACATCATGTCATACCATTTAGCTCCGCCATGCTCAGACTTAGAGAGCCCCTTATTCACAAAACCATAGCCCTCATAGTAGTGAATGAGGCGCTCTTTGCAGGTCAAAATTAAACCTTTACGACCTTCAGCTTTCGCCTTTTCGATATAGGCTTTCATGAGGATCGGCGCACTGCCTTGGCCGCGCTCTGAAGGGAGTACACAAAAGCCAAAAATCGACTGCCAATCGCCTTGCGGATCGTGCAAATTGGCATCTTCAAACATCGGATCAGAAATCACGGTGTCGTTTGTTACCATCCCGTCGATCAAGCCTACAGGCTCACCATGACGGCAAAGCAACAAAAAGCACTCAGGAAACACCGACATACGTCGCTCAAAACTCTCGCGAGTCGCCTTTTCTTCTGGCGGAAAAGATTGAGCTTCAATGTCCGTCATCACATCGAGGTCAGACATTTGAGCGGGACGTACGGTATACATAGCGATTCCTTTATGTGTTTTTGAGGATACAAACAATGCGAGAACTCCATTATAGGTGCATCGTGCTATCGTTATAGATGGCGCTCATTTGCCAGCGCCTCGCACAACACCTGTGTTGATCCATTCGCAGGCTAGCTTTTCTTTCGTTGACACGCACTATGCCCTATACCAATCCCGCTGAGTTCCCCCTTGTGGCACGTTTTCTTCGCTACACGCAGTTTGATACACAGTCCAATTTTGAATCAACGACGTCACCGTCGACTGACAAACAAAATGTCCTTGCGAGCGCGTTAATCGAAGAGTTACACGCCTTAGGTGTCACCAATGCTCATTTAGGCGACGGCGGCGTGGTCTACGCACATTTAGACGCGACACCAGGTGCTGAAGCCGCCCCAGCGGTTGGCTTTATTGCGCATATGGATACGTCACCCGATGCACCGGGCGCCGATATCAAACCCCAAATTTTGACGGTCACAGGCGAAGACCTTGTGCTCAATGCCAACGAAGGCATCACTTTTTCAGTGACGCAGTTTCCTGAAATTCTGGATTACGTTGGTCAAGATGTGATCTTTACGGATGGCACAACACTCTTGGGTGCAGACGACAAGGCTGGGATCGCTGCGATTATGACCATGGTCGAGACGCTCGTCAAAAACCCAAGTCTTCCGCACGCCAAGATTGCCATTGCCTTTACGCCTGACGAAGAAATTGGTCGTGGGACTGATCATTTCGATCTTGAGCACTTTGGCGCACAGTATGCCTATACGTTTGATGGCGGCGTCGTGGGCGAACTCGAAACCGAAAACTTTAATGCCGGCACGGCAGTGCTCACGATTCATGGCGTGGGTGTTCATCCGGGCTACGCCAAAGACAAGATGGTCAATGCTGTGAGTTACGCAGCGAAGTTTATTGATGCCCTCCCTCACGACATGACGCCAGAACGTACCGAAGGCTATGAAGGGTTTATTCATCCCAACAGTGTGGCGGGTTCTGTCACGCAAGCCGTCGTACAGATGCTGATTCGTGACCACGATCATGATCTCTACGAAGCCAAGATGGTGCTGATTCGTGACCTCGTGCAATCCTTTACTGACCGCTATCCTGAAGCACGCTTTTCGCTCGCAATTCAAGATAGTTATGAAAACATGAAGCCCTATATCGATCGCACCCCCAAGGTCGTGGATATCGTGCGCGAGGCGTTTAAAGATGCGGGCGTCACACCGATTGAACGCCCCATTCGCGGTGGCACCGATGGCGCGCGTCTCTCGACCATTGGATTACCGTGCCCCAATGTCTTTACAGGCGGCCTGAATTTCCATGGCATTTTTGAGTGTCTCCCGATTCTGTCTCTCATCAAAGCTGCTGACGTTGCGACCGCCATTGCGAAGCGCTCCGCAACGATCACCACGCTCAAATAAGCCACACCACAACACCCAAACATCGCCCTGATGACACCTCGCCATCAGGGCTTTTTTTGTTTATCAGCGCTGACATCGAGCATCATTCTCGCTTTCTGGTTATCAAGCTTGGTATCACACCTCTAGGCTAATTTCCCTATGTTTAATCTCGCACTAGCTTTGAGATTGAATATGTCTATTTGTAACCATTGTTAACAAAATTAAAACACCAAAAAGAAGGTATCACACCACCTTATCATCTGGGTCGATTTCTTGCTTTTCCCCTATAAATCAACGTTTTTGATGCTCAGACTTCATCATCCTATTAGATGAGTACACTTCTTTTTTGTGTCACACACAGCCACCAGATCCGCTTTCACGCTTTGCCACGAGCTTGTATATTCATCACAAGGTGAGTATGATCCGCTTATCGACCTAGTCAGGTCTACTTTTGAAACAAGCAATCCTCATTTCATCCACCTTTTTTAGTCATGAAAATCGGATTCATCGGCGCAGGCAAAGTAGGGACCACCATAGCCAAAGCTTTTGTTGAGCGCGGCCTCACGGTAACTGGCTTTTTTAGCCGAACGCCTGATTCTGCGATATTTTCTGCCCACTTTACGAAGACAAAAGCGTTTGATCGTCTCGCTACACTCGTAACCGAAAGTGACACGATTGTACTCACAGTGCCCGACGATGCGATCAAGCTGGTGATCAAGTCCTTAGAGACCCTACCGCTCAAAGGTAAGACTATTTGTCATACTAGTGGGGTCTATTCTATTGATGAAATCCTTCCCCATCGTGAGCGTTTAGGCGCTTGTGGCATAGGCTTACATCCGCTCTATCCAATTCACGACAAAGTGTCTGTGTGGCACACGATTCATGAAGCCACCTTCACGCTTGAAGGTGATCGTGAACCCGTCACCACTTTGCAACATACCCTCACCAACCTTGGGTTTACTGTGAAGACCATCGAGCCTCAACACAAAGCGGCGTATCACGCAGCAGCTAGCATTGCGTGCAACTTCACCTGTGCTTTGCTCGATCAAAGTCTTCGACTGATGGCGAAAAGTGGTTTTTCTGAACGCGAAGCACTCGATGCGCTTCGTCCGCTCTTAGAAGCCAACCTCGCCCATATACTCGCATCGGGTCCACAAACTGCCCTCACGGGACCCATTGAACGTAACGACATTGGCACTGTAACGAAGCACCTTCACGCCTTAGCGACTGACTTTGAGCGTAATCGCTATGCCGTGATGGGTTTAAGTGTCGTTGACATTGCCAAACGCCGTCATCCAACCACGGACTACTCACAACTCATTGAACTTTTGGAAAGTTTCTTATGACCGACCCCATTACATTGCCGGTGCTTTTGGGCAAAAAGGCACGCGGAGAGAAAATTGCCATGGCCACGTGCTACGACTTCAGCACGGCCAAACTTGTTGATCGATCGGAGATTGACGGGATTCTTGTAGGCGACAGCCTTGGCATGACCATGCTGGGCTACGAAAACACGTTGCCAGTCACCATGGAAGATATGATCACGTTTGGTCGCAGCGTCGTTCGTGGCGCACCCAACACGTTCGTCATGGTCGACATGCCCTTTATGAGCTATCAAGTCTCTGTCGAACAAGCTTTGACAAACGCAGGTCGCCTGATGAAAGAAACAGGTTGCCACTGCGTCAAGCTCGAAGGCGGCCAGTCGGTCGCTGATCGTATTCGTGCGATCGTTGATTGCGGTATCCCAGTTTGCGCCCATATCGGCATGACACCCCAATCCGTGAATGCCTATGGCGGCTTCAAAGTTCAAGGTCGTGGTGAAGCCAATGCAAAGCGCATCTTAGAAGATGCGCTCGCCGTTGAAGAAGCTGGCGCCAATTTGGTGGTGCTCGAATGCATTCCGCCTAAGCTCGCCGGCCTCATTACAAGATCTCTTTCGATTCCGACGATTGGTATTGGCGCAGGGCCCGACTGTGACGGTCAGATTCTTGTCTCTCAAGACCTCCTGGGCATGAACGACGGTTTTGCGCCCAAGATCATGAAGCGTTTTGCCGATGCTGGTACGGTCATCACGGAGGCCTTAAACGCCTACACCACCGAAGTCCGTGAAGCAACCTTTCCGACGGTCGCCAATAGTTTTCCAAAGAGCGACTGCGACGACACATTTTTAAAGCAACTCGAAGACCAGGTTCGAGCTCAAAGGAGTTAATCATGCAAGTTGTTACCACTCAAGCCGCCTTACGCGAACAAGTTCGCGCCTGGCATCGTGAAGGCCTCACCGTAGGTCTCGTTCCAACGATGGGCTACCTTCACGAAGGTCACGCCAGTCTCATTGACCGCGCTCGCGCCGCTTGTGATCGCGTGGTGGCGTCCGTCTTTGTTAATCCCACACAGTTTGGCCCGGGCGAAGACCTTGAAGCCTATCCGCGTGACTTCGAACGTGACTGCCAATTACTCGAAGCGCACGGTTGCGACCTTGTTTTCCATCCCGAAGTCGACGAAATGTACCCAGTTGGCGGTACGGCCACGTATGTCGAACTTTTAAACGACATGCCGAAGCAGCTCTGCGGCGTGACGCGTCCGATTCACTTCCGAGGCGTGTGCACGGTAGTGTCGAAGCTCTTTAATTTGGTTAATCCGGACAAAGCCTTCTTTGGTCAGAAAGACGCACAGCAGCTCTCCATCATCCGCCGCATGGTGCGCGACATGTCCTACGGCATTGAAATCGTTGGTTGCCCGATCGTGCGTGACGAAGATGGCTTAGCCAAATCGTCTCGTAACACCTACTTGAGCGCTGAAGAACGTGAAGCGGCCTTGGTACTTTCGCGTGCCGTTCGTTTAGGCGAAAAGTTAATCGCTGAAGGTGAACGTGATGTGACTCACTTGATCGACGCAATGAAGGCCGAAATCCAAACGACACCGCTCGCTCGTATTGATTATGTGAGCGCTGTGAACTTGGATACGCTCGAAGCGCTTGACCGTCTTGAAGGCACCGTGCTCGTTGCCATGGCAGTCTACATTGGTCGTACGCGCCTGATCGACAACTTTATTGCGGAGTGCTAAACGATGTTGTTAGATATGCTTAAAGGCAAGATCCATCGCGCAACGGTCGTTCAGGCCGAGCTCGACTACGTCGGTTCGATTACGGTTGACGTTGAACTCTTAGAAGCGGCCGGCATCCTTGAGTACGAAAAGGTTCAGATTGTGGACGTCAATAACGGCAACCGCTTTGAGACCTATACGATCGCTGGCGAACGCGGTAGTGGCATGATTTGCCTCAATGGTGCCGCTGCTCGCTGTGTGTCTGTTGGCGACAAAGTCATCATCATGGCTTATGCGCAGATCACGCCCGAAGAAGCCAAAACACATCATCCGCAGGTTGTCTTTGTCGACGACAACAACCATCCGGTTCGCGTGACGACGTACGAAAAGCACGGTCTCTTAAAAGACATGTAAGCCGTCTCAGCGAGCATGCGGCACAATCTGGTAGGAGCTCGTGGATTATTTCCACGAGCGACCTCCCTTCGCCACGTGGCGTACGGTTCTGGTACCACGCTGTTGCGAGCCGTTATCGGAGTTTCTTCCGTCCTCTATGTTCTTCTGTTTGCATCCCTTGTTCCCTATACCTACCTCTGTTGACGACTCTATTCCGCAGAGTTCTCATTCAGAGGCACTCTCGTGTGGAGCGTTCAAGTAGCCTAGAAAGAGATACATACAACTGGAGAAAACTGACTCGCTTCGGTCCGTCCTCGGCTTATGATCTCTGCCAACTCCTTAGGACAAGTTTTGTTCCGAGTTTCAAACTCCGTCCGTATGACCTCCCCGAATAAGAACACAATCTTACGCGTCATTTATCCTATCCAATGCTCCCACCTCCAGACCAAACAGCATAAGATGAGGCATGGCAGGCAACAAGAAACCGCGAAAGAAGCGCACTGCCAAAAGCATTGCCCAAAATCCGCGCGACAGAATGGCCGACAAGAATGCCATCTACACAGCGCTACGCGTGGGCGGTACGATGCTCAAGTGTGTCGTAGAAAAGACCGAAGCCTAGGCAACCATCAACAGAGGACACGCCTGCTTTGCGCAATACTGTACACATCCGACACCCAATCCGAATCTCGATGATCTGCGCAATGCGTTGAAATTGATTTTGCGGAATCTAGATACTTATATCATCACATTTTTATATCTCTTTATGACCTATAACCCACAAAGCGACCTAGCTGTTAGCAAAGGTCGCTTATTTAAAATTCAAGTTAAATTGGGAGGGGAGCGTCAATTATCTTTTTGCTGATTGGTCAGCAGTTTGATCGCATCCGCAACTGTGGCTTTATCGGCCTTCATGGTCTTGAGGAATTCGATCATGCGAACGACGGATTCAATCGGCAAATCCTCAGTACGAGCGATCAACCGACGCTGAGATGCAGTTAAAAGTTTCCCCGCGAGCGTTTCGATTAAGCAATCGCGAATATCGTTCTCAATTTCGTGAAGGTCAATAATGGGATAAATTGGATATGGGTGGAGCCATTCGTCACTGGCTGACAGCCAAATACATGGGCGGCAAGTGTTGGCTTTACCACTTGTAAAGTCATCCAACGAAAGTTGAATGTCTTCGAAAAGACCGATAAAGGGAAGATTACTAAAAAGTCTAGTAATTTTGTTAGCCTCTTCGATTGAGGCATAGTTATCTTCTTGACAAATATGGTAGAGCGGAACCTTCAGCGTGTTCGCTAAATGGAAGGCAAAAAGGCGACCAATCCCCTTGTCCTTGGAACGAACGATGAGATGAAGGCCAACTTCGTTCTTCTCTATCCCGTGCGCGAGCATTGGCTCAATGACGGATTTGAGGCCTGGAAGCTCATAATAATAGGCAAGGTTTTGACTGCACAATGACACGGTTTCAACCATCGTTGAAGCCATTCATCCTTCGATAACGGTAAGGTCGACAGCGTATTTTGTAGCTCGTATCCGGGAAGCGAGAACCAATAGCTAAGATTTGATGGACAGGAGGAGCCGCTAGACGATTTGAATTCAATTAAATTACAGCGACGGAGCTTGCCATCAGGTGCAAAGACCGCGGACACTTCCTCCTCATTTAAATCAAAGGCCACCGCACATAAATGACTATAAAGTGACAGATCAAAATCAGGAATATTCAGCGAGTCGAAAAAATAGGCAAGTATACTGTCGCAGTTGTACCAGACCCAATAGAAACAACGTGCCTCTACGTCAGTTAGGTCATGAACCGATCGGATCATTCGAAGATTATGCTCAGCATCAGGCGTAACACACCATCTACCCTCAACAAACGTTTCTAGGTAGGCACGATCTTCGGTAAGGTGGTTGAGAACGTCACTCTCTTTTATGTTGTTAGCAGATAGGAATTACGCAAGGGAAAGATCACCGTCGTTCAATCCTCAGACGTGAACCCTTGCAAAGCTTCGAGAAGGCGTGATCCAACAGGTTCAGCACCAGAGTCTCGAAGAGAATTCAGAGTCAAAATTCCCCATAAAGATTGATCCGCAACAATGCGGGTTAGCCATAACGCTTGAATTGCCTTTTCGCACGTCGCAGGTTTAGACATGTTGAGTCTATTTGTCATAATGACCTCCATCAATAACGACTGTTTGATGACATTTCGCTATACAAGACAAATATAAATTAGCATACGTCATTCCGTGACGCAGATAGACGATTAAGTAGCGTGGTATCATGTGATACCACAATCAACAAAAAGTTTGTAATCTCAAAAAACAGAAACCGTTATGACAGACAATAAACCGACCATTGACCAAAGCCAAGTGCTTTGGGATGAATTCTTGTTGCGCTTTCCACGCGAAAAGCTGTCCGAGCTTACCTTGCATGAATACACCAAAGCTAACGATCAAACAACTTTCACCTATTGGGTCGGACAGAAGCTTCAGCCGCTCGGGAAGCTTCCCACGAAGGCGGAAAAGTTTGGCATCTACCCTACTAGCAAAGCTAATGAAAGTACGAAAAATGGCATTGTTTATAAAAACGGTTACGCTTGGAAAGAACAGCGCTACGGCAAGACATTGGAAGAAGCTTTCGAATTGGTGAAGACAGCACTGACTCGAGTAGCGCAGGCTGCCTATGAGGGAGACGTACAGACCATCGATACAGAGAAACACTTGTGGCCCATCTTCAAATGGAAAATCGCGTTCCTTTACCAGAATCGAGAGAAGCCTATATTCCCTGCCATCTACAGCGATCGATTACTACAGGCGGCCTCCGGAACCCTCGCCGGTACGCCTCACGTTGAGGCCATGCAAGCCTTGATGGCCGACTATGACGGCATTGAAGATATTCAATCCTTCAGCAAGCGTAAGTTGAAATCGGCCGAGGAAAATGCCGGCAAGTGGTATTACTCGGAATATAAATATCCCATCAGTAAGGCGACATGGCTTGAATTGTGGGACGACACTTCGATCTTCAAGCCTGAGACGCGAACCTTAGTTGCCTGCCTAAAGGCCATTGGCGGAAGTGCGACATGTGCAAGATTAGCTAAAGTCTATGGAAGATCATCAAATTACTACAATACAGCTGGAAGTGCTTTGGGCAAGCGAATCTTAGACCGTCTGAATCTGCCGCCTTATGCAATCGATGACGATGGCTCCATCCCATATTGGCCATTTGCCTTTGAAGGAAGATACGTTGACAAGCATTTGGACGACGACACGCCAGGCGTCTTTCTCTGGAAGTTGCGCGACGAACTCAACGAGGCTTTGGAGGAGATTGATTGCTCTGCGTATGCCAAACCGGCGAATGCTAATTTAAACGAATGCATAGAAGATGCGGCCGAAGACTCGACTAATGATGTCTGTGACGACAAAGATCCGCCGGCCTATACGGAGGAGATGTTTTTAAACGAAGTCTGGATGTCCTCTGAAGACTTGCACCGCCTCAAGGGACTACTAACTCGCAAGAAGAATATCATCCTGCAAGGGCCGCCAGGGGTTGGCAAAACGTTTACCGCGCGCCGCTTAGCGTGGGCCATCATGGGCCAGAATGACGACCGACGCATCAGCATGGTGCAGTTTCATCAGAACTATGCCTATGAAGACTTTGTGATCGGTTACAAGCCTAGCGTCAATGGATTTGAGCTACGAAAAGGTATTTTTTACGAATTCTGCCAAAAGGCCAGTGCGAATCCTGAACACAAATACTTCTTTATCATTGACGAAATAAACCGCGGCAACTTAAGCAAGATTCTCGGCGAACTCATGATGCTCATCGAAGCGGATCACCGTGGCGAAAGTGTGACATTGCCTGGACTTGAAGAACCTTTCCTTGTGCCCGAGAATGTGTTCATTATCGGCATGATGAACACTGCTGACCGCTCTTTGGCCATGATCGATTACGCATTACGTCGCCGCTTTTCCTTCTTCACGATGACACCCTGCTTCAAGGAAAACGAAGAAGATGACATCGAAGGGTTTAAGACCTATGCGACCTCAGTGCGTAATGCGCTAGGCGTTGCAACAGGACAAAAAAGCCGATTTGATGAGTTAGTTGATGTGATGAGAGCCCTCAACACAGCAATTGCTGATGATCCATCTTTAGGAAAGGGATTCCTCATCGGACATAGCTACCTAGGCGGTATCCCACAACCAAAACAAGAAGATTCATCGGAAGCTTTCAACGAGTGGCTATACGGTGTCGTGAACTATGACCTTCTGCCATTGTTGGAAGAGTACTGGTATGACGATGAAGAGACGTTAAAAGACTGGAGCAACAGATTGCAATCCTTGACACTGGACCATTGAAATGATCGCAGATAATGGTATTGTCATACGCAACATTTTCCATATGCTCGCGTATGCCTATCGAGGCCTGAATCAACGTCACTTTGAGAAGGTGGGTACAGAGTCCTTCGAGCATTTAGAAGATTTGATGGCGGCCATTTTAGTCGAAGGCATTACTCGTCAAATCAAGCAGGGACTGCACCGGGACTATGTATTCCAGGACCAGGACATTCAAACGGTACGAGGGAAGATCAATCCTGTAGATTCGATGCGGCATCGCATTAATTGCCGCCAACTCCTAAATTGTCATTTCGATGATTTGATGACCGATACGTTCTTCAATCGCATCTTGAAACAGACGATGAGGATTCTCATCAGGCATCCACGCGTCAAACTGGCGCATAGACAAGAGCTTCGAAAAATCCTACCTATTTTCGATCAGGTCGCTGACATCGATCTGCGTTGCGTTCGTTGGTCCACACTTCAATTGGGGAGGCAGACGCAGTCTTACGAGCTGTTGCTCAACATTTGCAGGATGGTTTATCTTCGCCAGATTCAAACTGAAAATCGTGGGAATCTGAAATTGACTCAGTTCGAGGACTTTGATTTCGCCAGACTATACGAACGTTTTCTCTTGGCATATTTTCGAGTGCACCACCCCCAGCTGCAAGCGGCTGCTCCCCATATTGCGTGGGATTTAGAACCAGGAACTCCTGTTCCCCAACATCTTCCCAAGATGAAGTCGGACATTGTTCTCAGAGGTGAAACACAAGTACTGATTATCGATGCAAAGTTCTACGGGCATACCTTGCAGAGTCATCACCAGAAGTCGACTTACCATTCATCGAATCTTTACCAGATTTTTACCTACGTTCGAAATCTTCAAGCCGCCATGCCAGACGTGCCAGTGTCGGGCATGCTTCTCTACGCCAAAACAAAAGAAGCGATCACACCCGATGCCGACTTTAGAATCAACGGAAATGATTATTCAGTTCGGACATTGGATTTGGATTGCGAATTCATAGAAATTCGTGCGCGCTTGGATAAAATCGCTCAGCAACTCACAGACAGAAAATAAACATTTGCGGCACAGGCATTCACCCACCCATGCCGCAAAAAAACTTTCGATTTGTTGGCGATAAAGTCATCATCATGGCTTATGCGCAGATCACGCCCGAAGAAGCCAAAACACATCATCCGCAGGTTGTCTTTGTCGACGACAACAACCACCCGGTTCGCGTGACGACGTACGAAAAGCACGGTCTCTTAAGAGACATGTGAGCCTTTTGGGCGACCACACGGCACACACCAACGGCCTCGCTGATCAATCGTCACCAGACGGTTGAGCGAGGCCTTTTTGCACTTAAGTGCAGCAGTCGCTTTTGAAACAAACTTGTTTCGTAAACCCACTCGCCACAAGGCCTCTTTTCGGCTACGTCCTCCGTTGACGCATGAGGCGTCACACTGTTTTGTGTCCTCTGACTCATTTTCCTTTGGAGACCATCAACGATGCATATGTTCGAAAACGAAGCCCGTACTTACGCTCAAACGCACTATAAGAAAGACGTCGAATGGCTTTGCACCTGGCGAGACTTCGAAATCTACCGCGAAACCAACCGCGGTCCTGTCTTTGTTCGTTTCGAAAGTGACGAAGAAGCGTTCGCACGCGACGAAGAATTTGCCGAAAATCCCGTGCTCATGCTCAAAATTGCACCTAACGGCAACGTGTCTGAACCAACGGACGACGAAATCTTCGAGATTCTCGGCGACCTGCCTAAGCCTGACTGGCTACTCTAAATGGCTTTACCGTTGATCTTGCTTAGAAGCCTCAAACGTGCCATCTACACGTGCTTTGGCTTCACGTAAGATCGCTCGCAAAAAGAAGAGACTCAGCAATGTGGCCGCCACATCCGCCAAGGGTTGTGCGGCCGCTAATCCAGTCAGGCCATAATAATTTGGCAACACCACAATCAAAGGCAAAAAACATAAGCCTTGACGTAAGCTTGACAACAAGCTCGCCACTTTCGCTCGACCTAACACTTGATAGGTCATATTGGCAATCATGCTACCCGGGATAAACGGAAAACACATGAATTGACATTGAAGCGCCAAAGTGCCCACCGCAATCACATCTGGGTCGCCATTAGCAAAGACACTCACAATATCTTTAGCAAACCACCATCCAACGAGGCCCGATAGCGTCATAAAGCATGTACCTACCGTCACGGTTGACAAAAGCGCTGTGCGAACACGCAAATAGTTGCCCGCTCCCCAATTAAAACCTGCAACAGGTTGGTAGCCTTGGCCTAAACCCACCATGATGGCGTTCACAATCATGATGACGCGCCCTACAATGCTCATACCAGCGACAGCAGCATCACCAAAGCCTGCCGCCGTGACATTCAAAACGGAAGCCGCCACGGCCGCTAATCCGTTTCTTAAGAGACTTGGCAAGCCATTTCGCACAATACGCGGCGCAAGTGCCACAAACCGTGCTTTGGTCGGCAACAAAATCTTTAGAAGTCCTTGCCCTCTCACATAGTGACTCACCAAAAGACACGTACTCACCGTCTGCGCAATGACCGCTGCCCACGCTGCGCCCTCAATACCCATACCCAAACCCTGAATAAAGCAAGGCGTGAGCACCAAGTTGAAGAGCCCACCCGTGAGCAAAGCGCGCATCCCAACAATAGCAAGCCCTTCACTACGCAGAAGGTTATTGAACGTAAAGCCAACGCTAATGATCGGAGCACACATTAACAACACTTGAGCGTAAGCCTTGGCATCAGGCATGATCGTAGGTGTTGCACCCAAGATGCGAAGGAGCGGCTCTACAAACACAAGCCCCAAAACCGTGAGCAATGTGCCACCAAAAAGCGAAACGACGATCCCAGTACCCGCAATAAAACCCGCCGCTTCGTCGTCACCAGCACCCAAAAGTCGAGACGTTTGAGAAGCACAGCCTTGCCCCGCCATGATGCCAATTGAAGCCATGATCATGTGGAGTGCAAAGACAATACCTAAAGCCGCAATCGCGGTCGTCCCTAAATCCGACACAAAGTACGCTGCGGTCGTATTGTAGATCGCAGGCGTCAACATGCTGATCATGGTCGGAATGCCAAAGCGCACAACCTGAGGAAAAACGGGCCCTGCGAGGAGTGCCTCCCGAGTCGCTTGCGCCCTGGTTTGAGGGTTGAGAACCGCCATCTTAAGCGCGATCCTCGTCACTTAACGTAAAGCTTGGCATCAAACGGAGTTTATGTAGGTTCAAGCGATGCAAACGATCAATGCGAGCGCGCGTGGCTTCATCGTCACATTCGCCCGTCAAGATGTAATGGTCTAGGGTCGCATAACTAAAGCCCAGACGGTCTTCATCGGTGGAACCTGACAGCCCGTCAGAGGGCGTCTTTGCGATCAAATATTCAGGCAATCCTAATGCACGACCAATGGCCAAAACTTCATGCACCAAAAGGTTCGATAACGGACTAAAGTCCCCGGCGGCATCACCATATTTGGTTGAATAACCCACCCAGTCTTCAGAGCGATTGCACGTATTGACGACACGCCCACCATTAGGCAACATCTGCCCCACGGCATACAAGGTTGTCATACGAATGCGGGCTGGCAAATTAATGACCGTGTCACGCGTCAAATCGTCCGTACCCGACAACCCCAACAAAGCTTCATTACTAGCTAACGTCTTTTTAAGTGCGCTCACCGTCTCGCCAATATTGACTTCTACCGTTTTAATACCTAAATGCGCAGCCAATGCACGCGCATCGTCAATATCAGGCTGAACACCATCGGGCATTAAAACCCCGACCACACGGTCAACCCCTAAAGCGCGCACACAGAGTGCGGCGGCCACCGTCGAATCCTTGCCCCCCGAAAGCCCAATCACGGCAGAACACGTGGGGCCATTTTCTTTAAAGTACTGAGCAATCCATGCAGTAAGGGCTTCGACCGTTTGTTGTGGGTTCTTGAGCATTGTGAGGTTTCCGTGAATGAGGCAAAGGATAGAGACATTGTACGGATTATCCGTCTTTTAATGACATGACACGAACGAAAACGCCCCGAAGACATCATGTCAACGAGGCGTTCTATCAGTTAGTAATCAATCGATCAACGGGTTTGATTACTTACCTTGTGCGGCGTTCATCCCTGCCGTACGGCCAAAGACCATCAAGTCAGCAATGGCGTTACCACCAAGACGGTTGGAGCCATGAATACCACCTGTGGTTTCACCCGCAGCATAAAGACCTGGTATGACCTTACCATTCACATCAAGAACTTGAGCGTCCTTATTAATCTGAAGACCACCCATCGTATGGTGAACAGTCGGCACCTTTTGGCAAGCGTACCAAGGACCTTCCGTCATTTCACGGTCGGCCTTGTTATTCGCCTGGAAGCCTAACGGATCCTTCTTTTCGCCACGAACGACAGCGTTATAGTTGTCGATCGAAGCCTTCAGGTTTTCGACAGGCATCTTGAGCTTGGTTGCGAGCTCTTCAAGTGTATCGGCTGGCACCACACGGCCGAGTTCAATCATGTCGCCCACCTTAGCGCCGTTACGGTCGACCCAATCAAGCGACGGATAACGCAAATGGTTCACGAGCACCCTTAACTTCCCATAAAAGTTGCACTCAAGCACTATGAGGCGCGTAGGAAGGTCA
>ERZ826016.956-NODE-956-length-30517-cov-5.467927_pt1 | contig 30517 bp, 27 predicted proteins | sample MGYA00519872_ERZ826016 | MGnify/ENA primary metagenome ERZ826016 (study PRJEB31778, sample SAMEA3449218) | human gut metagenome | biome: human gut; feature: human-associated habitat; material: faeces | place: United Kingdom | collected 2010/2012 ... | reverse complement strand
TCAAGTATCAGGATAAGCTAATTTGCGGAAAGAGTCAACTATTAATGAAACTACATTTTTTTCTGTCTACCAATGATGGAACCGCCTTTATTTTTGGCAAAAATCAGCCCTCTCGAAAGAGAGGGCTTTTGCTTACATCAGATCCCGGTCGGGAAGACAAACCGGATTACCGCCGTAAGTCGCATATCCCGGCGGACAGCAGGCACCGGATGCATAGCATGTTTCGCCTCTGGCACAACATCCGCACATTGAGCTGGAGTAATGGCCGCCGTCACAGACACCGGCACAATCCAGTTTAGCTGAACCGCCGCAGACACCCGCACAGTCTTCAACAGCCGAACCGTTACAAACTCCGGCGCAATCACGCGTGCCGTTACAAATGCAGCTGCCGTTGGAACAGGTCTCGCCGCTGCCGCAGGTCACATCGGCACAGGGATCGGTTACAACCGCCGTGCAGCCGGAATAGGCATTACCTTCATAGCCGGAATTACAATAACAGGAACCGCCGGAACAGTAAGCGTTGGAACCGCAGGATACATCGTCACAAGGATCCGTCGGCTCGGGTTCGGGAGCCGGATTACAGGCATTGCACTCGCCGCAGGAACCATAACTGCTGCAACCATGAGCACAGCTCAAGCCGGAGATGTCCTCACAGGGATCGGTCTGGACTTCGTCGCAGGGAACCGAACAATAACCGTTGCGATAATCGCCGTAACAGGGACCATAATCGTTGCCACAGGAATAGGGGAAGTGGTCGCTTTCGCAGTAAGTGCTGCAACGAGAACTGTCCGCGGAACAAACGCTTCCTTCGCAGTACTGCCAGCTTCCACCGCATTCATAATAACCGGGACAAGGGTCGCAGTTCTCGCAGGCCGAATATTTTGCGGTTGAACCGGAATAACAGATTGAAGCGCCCGCAGCCGCGCCGCATTCGCAGGTGCTGTACCCGGAGCAGGGATTTTCCTTGCAGGTTATGTAAGAAGAGACGTAAGGGCACGTTTTGTCGGTTATGTACCCGCTCGGACATGAAGTTTCGGTAAAGCCGGCTTCCTTGCAGGCGCGCACTTTGTCTTCGACACATTTTGCAAAATAGGTGCCGTTGTAGGGGCATTGTCCGGAAGGATAAGCGGGGAGGGAACAGGAAGTGACGGAATACCCTTCGTTTTTGCATTGTTGCACGGTATCAACTTTATAATCGTCATCGCCGTCCAACGAACTAAACCTGGCGTCGCCGCAGTCACCGGTGCCGAGAAAACAGACAGCGGCGGTCTTAAAAGAGCGGGACATATCAATAAAGGAAAAGGCGGGCTCCGGTTTGGGTGTGCTTATATGTGTATGTGTAGGAAAGCCGGAGGCAATGGTTAGCCTTGGAAACATAAGAGCCGTTCCCGAAAGCAAAGAGATAAGCAAAACAGATTTCTTCATAATATCACCTCGCGACAGTTAAAACCAAAGCCCGTAAAGAGGTGAGGAAGAAGCGGGTACAAAAACCCCGTTGTCGAAAACCGGAGAAAATCCGGCTGAGCAAACGCACTAAACATCCACACCTATAAAGACAATATAACGCAAATTCCGATAAAAGTCAACTATTCCTGAATCTTAAATTATTTTTGGCAAAAATCAGCCCCTCAAATGAGGGGCTTTTTTCATATCAGGGTAATTTTGACTGCCTTGCTGTAGGCTTTGGCCAGCTGGTGCAGGTGGCCGAGGTCGACCGGTTTGATGCCGACTTCCAGCAAGTCGATAATATTGGCCGGAATGCCGGACAGTTTTTCGACCTGTGCCAGCGACAAATGTGCACTGATGCGGGCTTCGCGCAGCTGGCGCGCAATGCCGTTCCTGATTTTGATGATTTCGTTGTTTTTAGTTGCCATTATGTTCAACTCCTTCATGTTTTGTTAAAACAAAACCGCTCTCAAAATGAGAGCGGAGGAGTTCGAAACTGCGTAAGAACAGTACACTTATTCGTCCGCAAAAGCGGCTTATTTCGTGTCATCCTCCATAAAGGAGGTTAAATTTGGTTTCTTACGAGGAGTTTCGACACTCCGCCGCCGGTTTAACCGTCTCCGTCGGCAGAAATGATTATAAAGGCTATAAGCTATTTTGCAACGCCTTTTTTCACGAATGGCATTACCTAAGTCATCCTCGGGCAAGCGTAGCACGACCCGGGGATCTCTTAGATTGTCGGGTCAAGCCCGACAATGACAGAAAGAGAAGAAAGTCACCCTCGGGCTTGTCCCGGGGGGCTAAAGACACAAGGCACGGCCTCACGATATGCACGCAGAAAGCAGCGCGCTTCAGCAAAGGTTCGTGCCGCAGCCGGTGTTGCGGTCAAGCTGGCTACAGCTTGCACGCTTCAGCAAAGGTTCTCGCCGCAGCCGGTGTTGCGGTCAAGCTGGCAACAGCTTGCGCGCTTCAACAAAGATTCGTACCGCAGCCGGCGAGCGCTCAAGGGCGTTCCCTTGTCAAGCTGGCTACAGCTTGCAAGCCGACTTGGCAAACAAAATATTCGCCGCTTAAAAATATCTGATGATTATTATAAAAAGATTTGCTACATAAAAAGAAACAGATGTATTTTTTCAAAGCCAAGGAGACAATCATGCCTTTCAGCATTTCGCAGTTTATCAGGGTAAACCGGGTTTATTTCATCTGGGCGGTTTTTATGCTGCTGCTTTATCTTTTCCGGAACATGTTCGGGCTGGTCTTTATCACTTTTATCATGTGTTTTATTGTCTTCAGCATAACGCGGGGCATTCGCCGGAAATATCGTTGGAGCCGCCGGGGCGTGGTCGTTGCGATTTACGTTTTGTTTCTGCTCGGTGTTGTCACGTTTTTGGCGCTGATTCCGCCGCGCATACTTTCGGAAACCATCAATTTTACCGAACAGCTGCCCAACAGTATCCAGACGCTGAAGCTGTGGGTAGATGCCAAATTCGGCGATAACGAAATCATTGCGCCGCTTCTCAGCCAGATTAAAAATGTTCTGCTGCCCGAAACCGCCGTCGTCAGCGCCTGGAACCTTGTCCGCGAAGTGTTGGAAAAAGGGCTGCATTATTTCGGCTGGTTCTTTTTGGCCATGCTGTTCAGTTTCCTGATAATGTTTGACCTGCCGCACCTGTTCAAGGGCGTGCGCCATCTGCGTTATACGCGTCTCTCCGAGGCCTATCACGAAACGGCCGACAGCATTGTCCTGTTTGCCAAGGTCGTCGGCGAGAACTTTCGCGCCCAGCTGATGATTTCGGCGATTAATACGGTGCTTACGGCCGTCTGCCTGCATATTCTCGGCATTAAGGCCGTGGCGCTGCTCTGCACGCTGGTCTTTATCTGCGGCCTGATTCCGGTTCTGGGGATGATTATTTCTTCCGTGCCGATTGTTCTCATGGCCATCAACGGCGGCGGCATGGAACTCGGGCTTTGGGCTGTGGTCATGATTATCGGTATTCATATGATTGAAACCTATGTGCTCAATCCGCGCATCGTTTCTTCGGTTATGCATATCAATCCGGTTATGACGCTGATTATTCTTTATATTGCGCATAGCCTGATAGGCATGTGGGGTATGCTTCTCGGCGTGCCGGTTGCCGTCTATGTTTACCGCAAGATAAGCAAGCCGGCGGCTGTCTGAGAAATGGGAAAAACGCGCCGTTGCGGCGCGTTTTTTTTGAAAAGAACTATTTATAAAGCTCTTCGGTAACTTTCTTGGCGGTTTCCAGATAATGCGCCGAGGTTTCCGGCGTGCCGTGATAGGCCAGCGAAAAGTTGTTGACCAGAAAGCCGTAAGGGTTGAGAATGCCGTCTTCGCGCTTGATGAACGGGATTTTGACATAGCTGATGCGCATGGTGGCGCGCCAGATGTTGATAACCGGATAATCGTATTCGGGCAGGTAGTCGAGCGTGCGGAACTGAACCTGCCACAGGCCTTTGGCCAGCGGTTTTATCCACTCGATTTCAACGTCGCGCTGCAAGGATTTTTCGCGAAACTGCATAATGTTGTTCTGTACGTCGTTTTTGGCAAAGTCGTCATAAACGTCGCGAGCCGAATACCAATACAGGGTGTTGCCCTTGGCCCAGCGCGTAATCAGCTCGTCATAGTCCGAAGTGACGATATAACGCAGCATAATGTATTCGGTAATATGCTCCTCGGTAATCAGATCGCTGACCGGATAGTTGATTTCGGCGGGTTGCACCTGTTCGAGCATGCTGAAATATTTGTTGATTTGAAACAGGCGCGGATAAACGGTGCGCTGCGGCAGCAGCAGATAAATCGTGGCGGCCAGCATCATGTTGAAACTGATGCTCAGGCAGGACAGAATAACCAGAACGCGCGACGTCCAAAGATAGCGGCGTTCCGGCATAGCTTCGACATGCACCCGTTCCGGATACAGGCCGAGCTGATCGGGGCTTTGCTTTTCCTTGTACTTGAAGATGGTGTTAAAAATTTCAAACATTCTGATAACTTCTGCCTTAATAATTCGTCACTTGAATATTTTATACATGAAAGTTGAATAAAAGCAAATAAATACTGTTCAGATTCGAAATATTGATATAAACATAACATAGAAGCCTTGTGTTCCGTGAATATGAGGCAGGTTTAATATATGCACATGTCAAGGGTTTTGAAGTGATGAAAAAGTCAGTATTAGCTTTTCTGGGCGCCGTGTTCATGCTGGTTTCCTGTAATCGCGGCACGCCGGACAACCGCCCGTCGCCGGCTTATTACACCGACTGGGACCGCGCCATCCGCGTCGACGTGGATATGCAGAACATGTTTGTCCGCAGCCCCCGCAAAATCGAAAAGCCGATTGATATGTACATGGCCATGGCGCTGGCACTGAAATACAATTATTCTCGCCGCATGGTCAGCTACGAGCAGAGCCTGATGAAAGCCGGAAAAAATGTTTCCCGCCTGCCGGAGATTATGAGCAACGCCGGTTATGTCAACACCAACAGCTCGTCCAACCTTAGCCCCGATTTGAAAGTCGCCTGGAACATTCTCGATATTTCGACCGTCTATTACCAGACGCAGGATCCTTCTTATGCCAAGTCGCTGTCTTTTGAACAGAGCCGCAAGGTTATTCACAATATCCTGCAGGAAACCCGCACGCTTTACTGGAAAACGCTTGAAGCCCAGAAGCTGCTGCCGCTGATTGACGGCATGATTGAATACATGACCCTGCAGGTGGACGACATGAACGTTGCCGCCCGCGAACTCTCCCGCGAAGGCAAAAGTCCCGACCGCGCCGCATTGGTCAAAAAGAGAAAATATATGGAAGCGGTCAAAAGCCTGTCCATGCTCAAACGCGATATGGAAACGGCCGAAGTTCGTCTCGCCAGCCTGATGGGTTTTCATCCCTCGACAGAATATAAGCTGGTCGGCCCCGAGTACGGCAACTTTGAACTTCCGTCGCTGAAAACCGATTTGGCCCAGCTGGAATGGCTGGCACTGACCAACCGTCCGGAACTCCGCGTTCACGATCTGTTTACCAATGCCGACGAACTCAAAATCCGCATCAAGGGCTTTGAAGATCCGTCGTTGAGCAAATACCGCAATGACCCCAACTATTATAACCGCCTCTGGTCGAAAAAAGCTCGCGAAGTTGGTCTCAGCGTGTTTGAAAACACCAAAAAGCTTTCCGCCAACGACCTCAAGTCGTTGCGTCGTCAGCGGATGACCACGCTGGTCTTGAGCCAGGTCTATGTTTCCTGGGCGCAGTACATGTCTTCGGTGGAAGACTACCAGATCAGCAAGGAAATTGCCGACACTTCCGAAAATATTGCCGAAGATACCGTGCTTGAAAACGGCGGCAAGGCTGAAAAGAGTCAGCTTGAAGCTGCGCGCGCCATCGAGGACGAGGCCAAGGCTTTTGCCGCTTATACCGACGTTCAGGAGTCGCTGGGCAACCTTTATGCTACCATCGGTTTGGATGCGCTGCCATACTTTATGCTTGAAGAAAAGCCGTCCAAAATTGCCGTCTATCTGCGCGGCGTGTTGGAAAAATGGCGCAAGGGCGAATTTCTGCCCGACAATCGCCCGTATCTTCTCGACGTTCCGAGCAAGCGTCCGCCGGTCAATCTTTCTTCGGCAAAGCTGATGCCCGATTTGAAGCTTGAAACCGGCCAGCGGATTTATGTCGAAATTCCGCAGGGCATCTTCGACAAGATGGATTTGGAGGGCAAAGTAACCACCAAAGCCGGTCTGATTGACGATTCGCCGCTGCCGAAGTGGCTGAAGTACAACGAAGACACCCATACTTTCGAAGGTGTGGCCATGCCGTCCGACGTCGGCGAATATAAAATCAAGGTCTATATTACCGACGAAAAGGGCAACCTCGGCTATCTGATTTTCAAAATTCAGATTGAGTCGGTTTACGTTCCGTCGATTCGCGTCAAGGGACTCACGCCCGGCCGCCGGGCAACGGTGCTCAAGCGCTGCGTCGGTCCGCAGTGTTCCGATGAATATATTGAAGAATCGGTTATTGGCGAAGAGGTTGAAACCAACGCCGGCCGCTGAACCGGACGGGGAATCCGCCGCATTGAAAGGGCTTTTGTCGGCAAAAGCCCTTCTTTTTGTCTTTTTGCCCGGAAACTGTGGAAAACCTGTGGATTTTAACCTTTGTAAAAATTTAGCAGAATCAATGAGATAGAAAGAATTTTTTTTTATTAATAAATTTATCCACCCGCCCGAAAAATTTTTTTGTTTGAAATATAATAAGATAGCGGTGTCAAGGCTAAAATATGCGTTTAAAGGGCTTGTTCTGCCGGTACAGATAACGCAATATGAATTCAGAATTTTTACCGGGATTCCGCTCCGGAAATTCGCAAACTTTCAAAAATCAAAAAAATATTGTGCATACAACATATAGGAACTTTACAAAATATTAACACTATATATTGTATAAGAATATCAGTTTTGATACAATGTTAACTAAAGGTATTAAACCCGTATTCTAAGAAGGAATTGAGCAGGATATGTCAGAGAATCAATACAAAACGGCGCTTGACAACGAGACCATCGCCATTGAATCGGTTACCAAAAGAGATGGCACTTTGGCGCCTTTTGACAGCAACCGTATTTACAACGCTATTTTGAAAGCCGGAACCAGCACGAACGAGTTTGGCGAGCAGGAAGCCTGGCTCCTGACCGGCCAGGTGCTGAAAGTTCTGAAACACAAATTTGCGGAGTCTCTTCCTTCTATTGAGCAGATTCAGGACATTGTCGAGCAGGTTCTGATTTCCGCCAACTATTTTGCCACTGCCAAGGCCTATATCCTGTACCGCGACCAGCGCAACCGTTCCCGCGCCGACAAAAAGGTTATGGTCGACGTCGAAAGCTCAATCAACGAATATCTGGAAAAACTCGACTGGCGCGTCAATGCCAATGCCAACCAGGGTTATTCCAACGGCGGCCTGATTCTGAACGTTTCCGGCAAGGTTACCGCCAACTACTGGCTGAGCCATGTTTATCCGGCCGAAGTCGGCGAAGCGCACCGCAACGGTGACATTCACATTCACGATTTGGATATGCTGGCCGCCTATTGTGCCGGTTGGTCGCTGAAAAATCTGCTGCACGAAGGTTTCAACGGCGTTCCCGGCAAGACCGAAGCCGGTCCGGCCAAACATCTGTCGGCAGCCGTCGGCCAGATGGTCAACTTCATGGGCACGCTGCAGAACGAATGGGCCGGTGCTCAGGCCTTTTCTTCGGTCGATACCTATCTGGCGCCTTACATCCGTGCCGATAACCTTTCTTACGAGCAGGTCGAGCAGGCTTTTCAGGAACTGATTTATAACCTGAACGTTCCGTCCCGCTGGGGTTCGCAGACGCCGTTTACCAACTTTACCTTCGACTGGGTCTGCCCGGAAGACCTGCGCGACAAGCATCCGATTATTGCCGGTGTCGAGCAGCCGTTTACCTATGGCGATCTCAAAGAAGAAATGCACATGATTAACAAGGCCTATATCACGGTCATGATGAAAGGCGACATTAAGGGGCGTCCGTTTACCTTCCCGATTCCGACCTACAACATGACGCCGGATTTTCCCTGGGAAGACGACAATACCGAACTTTTGTTCGAAATGACCGCCAAATACGGCCTGCCTTATTTCCAGAACTTCATCAATTCGGTTTTGAAGCCCGGTCAGATTCGTTCGATGTGCTGCCGTCTGCAGCTTGACCTGCGCGAACTGTTGGCCCGCGGCAACGGCTTGTTCGGTTCGGCCGAGCAGACCGGTTCCATCGGTGTCATTACCTTTAACTGCGCCCGTCTGGGATATGTTTACAAGGGCGACGAAGCCGGCCTGTTTGCCCGCGTCGACGAACTGATGAACATTGCCCGCACCTCGCTTGAAATCAAGCGCAAGGTCATCCAGCGCCTGATTGACAACGGCCTGTTTCCGTTTACCAAACGGTATCTGGGCACGCTCCGCAATCATTTCTCGACCATCGGCGTCAACGGTATTAATGAAATGATCAGAAACTTTACCAACGACGAGCACAACATTGCCGACCAGTGGGGTCAGGCTTTTGCCGAGAAGTTTCTTGATTACATCCGTGCCCGCATGGTCAAAATTCAGGAAGAAACCGGCCATATGTACAACCTTGAAGCCACGCCGGCCGAAAGCGCCACTTACCGCTTCGCCCGCGAGGACAAAAAGCGCTACAAGGGCATTATCCAGGCCGGTACTGAAGAAAACCCGTATTACACCAACTCTTCGCAACTGCCTGTCGGCTTTACCGACGACCCGTTCGAAGCTTTGGATTTACAGTCTAATCTGCAGACCAAGTATACCGGCGGCACCGTTCTCCACCTGTATATGGGCCAGCGGATTTCTTCGGCCAAAGTTTGCCGCGACATTGTCCGCAAAGTTTTGACCAACTATCGTCTGCCGTACGTTACCATAACCCCGACCTTCTCCATTTGCCCCAAGCATGGATATATCTCGGGAGAACATAAATACTGCCCAATCTGTGACGAAGAGAAAAAAGCAGAAAAAAGAGCCGCAGCTTCCAGAAAAGAAGTTGCATAGAGTAAAATTTAACCTTGGAGAAAGAAAAGATGACAACAATCAATTTTGAAGATATTAAATTAGCCGACGAAGAAAGACAGCCCTGTGAAGTTTGGACCCGCGTTATGGGATATTTCCGCCCGGTTTCCGAATTCAACAAAGGCAAAAAGTCGGAATTTTACTCTCGCGTATGCTTCTCTGAGAGCAAGGCTGTTTGCGGCGGTTGCTGCGACCATATGGATATTGCGGCTGAATAGTTTTTCAGACAGTATCTTGCGATGAGTGCAAAAATTAATGTCGGCGGTGTTGAAACTTTCAGCACCGTCGATTTTCCTGAGCATATGGCAGCCGTGGTCTTTTTGCAGGGATGTCCTTGGCGTTGTCCGTTCTGTCACAATACTTCGTTGCAGCCGATTGATGCCGAAACCGATTTCGTCTGGGAAAAGTTTCTCGGCTTTTTGGAAAAACGCAGAGGCATTTTGGACGCGGTTGTGTTCAGCGGCGGCGAACCTCTGGTGCAAAACAGTCTTGAAGAAGCGCTGGACGATGTGATAGCCCTTGGTTACAAGACGGCGCTGCATACCGGCGGCTATCGCCCGGAAGCGTTGCGCAGGGTCTTACCCAAACTGGACTGGGTCGGTTTTGACGTGAAGGCGCCGCTGACGGCAGACGCTTACCGGAAGGCCACCGGCGGTTATGATAAAATCGACAACGTCAGGCAAAGCCTGAATGCACTGCTTGAAAGCGGCGTTGATTTTGAATGCCGCACAACCTGCGATCCACGGATTTTGAACATTGAAGATATTTATGCCATTGCCGATTCTCTGAAAAAGGCAGGAGTAAAGACTTATCGTCTGCAGCGTTATCGCCAGGTCGAAGGCGATGCTACGCCGGATTCGGAATGTGAGAAGTTTTTTGCCGATAAGGCGTTGGAAAAATATCTGCACGAAAGTTTTCCCGACTTTGCCTTTCGTTCATGATCTTTGCTTGAGGCGTTTCTGACGCCTCTTTTTTTGTCTTGCGTCGCCAGTCAAACAAATGTTGACAAAAGGGGTAATAAACCGCATAGTAAAAGGACTTTCTTTAAGATTATTAATCACTTAATACTATTATATTATGGCAAAAATCGGATTTTATGCCGGGTCTTTTTCTCCGGTTACCCGCGGACATTTGAGCATTGTCTGCGAAGCTTTGAACGATTATGAAAAAGTCATTGTCGGTATCGGTGTCAATGGCGGCAAGAAGCAGGAATATACGCTTGATGAACGCCGCCTGATGGTTGACATGTCCGTTAATGACCTGCTTTTCGAGTACAAAAACCGTTGTTTGACGGGACGAAGTTATTCCTGTTCGGAAATGGCCGCTTTTAAGCGTTTGCTTGCGGAACGTGACAGTGTAAGCGTTGTCGGCTATCAGGGGCTGACGGTCGACTACGCGCTGCGATGCGGCGCAACGGCGCTGATTCGCGGCGAACGCATTGTCGGCGACCACGACGGTGAAATGCAGGCTTCGCTTCTCAATAAACAGATTCTGGAGGTACGCAAGGCGCATTTGAGCATGGCGACCATTCCGGTTCCCCGGGAAGACATGACTTATGTTTCGTCTTCAAATGTACGCAGCCTTTGTGCTCTCGGCGAATATGTTGCGGCGCGGCGCTATGTGACCTCGTCCGTACATGCTTTCCTGATGTGTCGCTGCTTGTCCGGATATTTTACGGAGCTACTCGGCGAGGCGGGAATTGCGGAACCGTTGGCACGCAAGTGTTACGCGCGGCTTGTGGATGCCTATGGAGGCAATCGGTGCTATCATACGCTTTCGCATGTGGCTTATATGCTGAACTATTGGCGGATAATGGAAAATTTGGGGCACGTCTGCGCCGAAAATCCGTCGGCTTTGGCTTTGGCCATTTTTTATCATGATTTTGTCAATGGCGGAAAGGAAACGGATGAAAAAGAATCTTGTCGGATTCTGCGGGAAGTCGGTGCCGATTCCGAATTGACGACCGCCGCTGAAAAACTGATTGCTGCAACCGCACACGGAAAACTTCCGCGGGACATGACGCCGGATATGGCTCTGATTCATGACTTGGATTTGGCTGTACTGGGCGACAATGTAAATTACGGCAGTTATGCGGCCGGCATCCGTCAGGAATATCGGCAGTATGACGATGCCGCTTATAAAACCGGACGAATTTCGATTCTGAACGGATTGCTGTCGTCCGGTCGGATTTTTCTGCTTCCGAAATTTGCTGAAATGTTCGAAACGGATGCCTGCCGGAATTTACAGAACGAACTTGCTTACTGGTTGTCCCGGTAAGTGTTTTGAGTGCTGATGTTTCGGAAACGGGTCTGCGTGATGCAGACCCGTTTTTTTATGATTTTTTCGCAGCTTTCAACTTGCCGTAATGTTTGCGCGGCGCTTTTGAAGCCGCCGGTTTGGTGCCGAAAGACGGTTGCGGACGTCCGGCGGTTCGTGTGACGGAGGCCCTTTCGTTCTTTTCTTTCTGCGCTTTTTGCCTTTTTTTCAGCCGTTCTTTGTTGACCGAAAAGCCGAAACCGCCAAGGTTGCGTCCCAGCGTATAGTAATGTCCGTGCGCATAGGCGACAAGTCCGGCTTTTTCCAAATCAAGGCGTCCTTTTTCGTCAATAAAGTCCTCTTCGACGTCAACGGCGACAATTTCGGCCAGAAACATGTCATGCGTGCCGTAGCTGGTAACGCTCTTGACCTTGCATTCAATCGAAACCGGACTTTCCGCAACCTGCGGCGCTTTTACTTTTGCGCAGGGGGCTGCCGTCAAATGCACTGCCTGAAACTTGTCCGTGTCCCTGCCGGATTTGACGCCGCAGAAGTCGGCGGCTTCTGCCAGCGGCAGGGTTGTAAGGTTAATGACGAATTCGCCGCTGTCCTTAATCAGGCCGTGCGAAAATCGTGACGGCCGGATAGACACGTAAGTCATTGGCGGTTCGCTGCTGATAATGCCGGTCCAGGCTGCGGTCATTACATTCGGTTTTTCGACCGTCCCGCAGGAAATCAGTGCCGGCGGCACCGGAGCCAGCATTGTTCCGGGTTTCCAGGTTATTTTGCTCATTTTTTTCAATCCTCCGAAGTTGTTTGCCGTCAACTTATTCCTCTTTTGTCCCTTCTGCAACCATTAAAAAAATATTTTTATGGACAATCAATGTTTTGTAAAATATTATAAATTGTATTTGAAAAACGTCCGCTAGCGGAGGTAACAGACGGGATGATAACCAAAAGGGATATTAACACCATTGAAAGTCTGCTGCTTTTTATGGCCGTCACGCAGCACTCAAACAAGCGCAAAGCGTCAGAAGCGCTGAATACGTCAGTCGACACCATCAACAAATATATCGACAATCTGGAACAGGACTTAAGCCTCAAACTGCTGTACAGTGATTCGCGCGGCACCAATCTGACCGAAAACGGCAGGAAAATTCTTGCCAGTGCCGAGCAGATAACCGACATTATCCACAGCATGTATTCGGCAACCATTGAAAACACCGATGCGCTGAGCGATTGCAGCGGAAAGGTCCGCGTGGCGATGAGCCTCGGCATCAACGCCAATCTGCGTCCGGGATACGTTAGGGATTTCTTTGACCGTTACCCGGACATTTCTGTTATTTCTACGGTCACGCCCGAAGCGCCGAAACTTGACGATATGACTTATGACATAGCCCTGACCAATAGAAAGCCGACTTCCCCGAACGTGGTTGTCATCCGCGAAATAAAAGTGGAATATGGCTTTTTCGCTTCGCCGGAATATCTGGATGCGCACGGTTATCCGATAGATTTTGACGAGATGATTGCCACGCACCGCATATTGACTACCGCAGACAGCGCAGACTATATCAGCGGTTGGAAAGATACGCTGAAAAAAGCCCGCTTTGTCAACTTTAACACGACTTCGCACAATTCGCTGGTAGCGCTGGTTCATGCCGGCTTGGGCATTGCCGCGTTGCCTTTGTTTTACAAAAGGGAAGGGCTGGTTTGTCTGGATAATCTTTTCTGTGAAAGTTCGCTGAAGTTTTATCTCTGCGCGCACAAGAACGTCAAGGACATTCCGCGGGTGCGGGCCGTCATCAATTTTTATACGGCCATGCTGGATAAAATTGCCGAAGTTTAATTTTATGCTTTAAATTTTGTCATTTTTGTACTATTTTTATTGCGGATTAAATTAAAGCGGATTTTTTTATGCAGCTAAAAACCTTAATGCCGGACATTTATACCCTGATACCGTCAGACTATGCGTCAATTCGCTGTCGCGAATATGAGCGCTTGCTCAGTCTGTATATGTCAAGAGCCGTTCCGTCGGCGCATCCCCGCTTTGTTCAGGTCGGCGGTATTCCGGGAGCCGGCAAGAGCACATTCTGCGCCGGCCGCCGCTGGAACGACCGCTTGTTTATCAGTTTTGACGCCATTATGGAAAATATTCCCGCATATCAAACCGACATTTATCGTCTGGGCCGTGCCGGAAGTTTTAAAAAATGGGAAATTCCGGCTCGGATTGTTGGTTATGAACTGCTCCGTCGCGCCGTTGAAGCCAGGGCGGACATTTATTTTGAGCACAGCGGCGTCAACAGGCCGCATATACAGTTGGTCGAAAATCTGAAAAAATGCGGTTATCGTACCGAAATGCACTTTATCCTTTGCAGCCTTGCCGTAGCCGAAGCCAGAGCTAAAGCCCGCGAACAAATGACCAAACGCCATACGCCGCCGGCGATTATTGCCGAACGCTATAATCTGGTCGATACCTATCTGCAAACTTATGCCGCTAAGGTTGACAGTCTTTACGTCTACGATTCGACCGAAAACAGCTTTTCCCTAAGCCGCAATTACCGGAAGGGAATTTTGGTCAAAGCCGCCTGAATCTTTCTTGTTTTTGTTTCTTTTTTGTCTATTTCCGGATTGACCCACAAGCCGGATTGTGATATCTTAAATACGTTTTAAACGTATTATTAAGATTATCATGATGAAGAGAGTTTCCTTTCACATTTGAGTTTTAATAATATTTTTGCGTCAGAAATTCGAGAGACAAATAAATATTTTCTAACTTAAATTTTTTTAATTTATGGGAACAAATTACAGACCTTGCTACGTGCAGGTTGTCAGAGACTTGGTAAACGGAGTGGATATTAACAAAACGGAATATCCGGAATTTGCGGAACGCAAACACTCCCCGGTTGAAGAACTGGCTTGGAAGCTTTATGCCGAAATGGCCGTCGAGATAAACAAAATGAAAGGGCATCCCAACCATAAAAAAGAGTATGCCCGGCTGATGATTGAGTTTATCAAAAACCCGTGTCCGGCAAAATACAAGCATCTGGTCGATGTCGCCGCAAAACTGGACATAGAGCATCCGGCGCAGGCTATGACCGAAACCATGTATCAGGCGGCCCAATTTACCCTTCCCGAATATCATCTGACGAACAAGGAATATGACACAATCCTTGCGGCGGAAGAATATGGGCGCGGCAAACCGGGCGTGTTGCTTGACTACTGCGGAAAGTTCGGACACAAAAAAGTCCTGTCGATTGACTATCGGGCCGTTCCTGCCAATAAAGATGGCAGAATTGATGTCGTTTTGGTATATTCCGGTCATCAGCAAACCGGCCATAAAGCGGCGGAACTGATGTACAATTATCTGCTGAACCACAGCAAATTCCCGGATTATGTCTTCAATATCGGATTTGAGGACAACCAGAACATGACGGACTTCAATCCGGCGTTTAAATACCGCAAGCGTTCCGAAGCCGATACCTATGCCAATGAGGAGATTGCTTTGGGATTGCCGGAGAACTATGTCCGCAAGCTGTGGCTGGATCCGACCGATACCGACACTTGGCAGAATATCAAGGTTGTTGCTTCTCTCAAACGCCGTTTTGGCATTGAAAAGTGCAATCTGATAATTGTCGGTTATCCGGTTTATCAGCTTCGTACGGCGACTGAATTTGCCTGGGGGCTTGATCATGCGGAAGATGCGCCGGACTGCAATATCATTATTGCCGACATTCCGCCCAAACGCAGAGGAATGGCGAGCATGAAGGAAGCGTCCGGAAGAGACTTCGACGAGTATCGCGTATTGTCCTATGACCAGCCGTTGTACCAGCTTGCCGATTTGAGCCTGGCTAACTGTTGTGCGCATATTCATCTGCGCACTTCGGGAGACGATCAAATCCGCTATGCGATTCCGGGACTGGGCGAATATCCGGACAGTTTCAAGGAACTGGCCGTTATGTTCATGGCCTATTCCTATCCGAATGTTACCCGTGAGCTTTGCGGCGATGATGAAGAAGTTGCCGGCGCCATGAAAATCCTGCGCTATTTGCAGCTTTGCGAATACGATAAAGGAATGTCGGGCGAGGCGATGGACAGGCAGGAAGATTGGTATATAAAGCAAACCGTTTCCAAATTGCAGCGCGAAGGCCTGACCGGAAAGGCTATCATCGACGATACCCGCTATATGGATAAGCAGGAAGCCGAGGAAGCCATTCTTGCTTATCAGGATTTGCGCCGTGAATAGAAAAAGGTAACTCAAAAAAAGAAAACCGACCGTTATTAAAACGGCCGGTTTTTTTTATGATGCTGTTCAGAATTGCCAACCTGTAATAGAAAACCGCCGAAAATGGCGGTTTTGTTATTGGTGCGCCAGGCCGGACTTGAACCGGCACGACCTTGCGGTCAACAGATTTTAAGTCTGCAGCGTCTACCAATTCCGCCACAGGCGCCTCTGTAAAATCTACGAGAGTTATACAGACAAAAATCCATAAATGCAACATAAAACTTGTTTTTTTCTGCAAAATATGCTTTGCTGAAACCGCAGGCAAGCCGGGCAGACGGCTTGATTTGCGCTTGTTTGTTTTAATTACCGCGCCCATCCTTTCCGCGGCGGAAACAGCGTTTCGGCGGAAGATGACGGCAGCGGTCTTCTAAAGGATTAGTTTTATGAAAACCATAGATATTTCGTGGCGCCGCTACATTCTTCCGAATATCCACAACGAGGGATGGAAGTTCGTTGGTATCTTTGCTGCAATAACCGCGTTATTGGCAATGATTTGGCAGCCGCTGGGCTGGATCGGTCTGGTACTGACCGTCTGGTGTTTCTATTTCTTCCGCGATCCCGAACGCGTTACCCCGGATAAGCCTGACCTCGTCGTTTCTCCGGCAGACGGTACCGTTCAGATGATTACCAAAGTTAAGGCTCCCGAGGAACTCGGTCTCGGCGATGCCAAATTTACCCGCGTCAGCGTCTTCATGAGCGTGTTCAATGTTCATGTCAATCGCGCTCCGGCCGAAGGTAAAATCTTAAAATCGGTCTATGTTCCCGGCAAATTTCTCAATGCTACGCTTGACAAAGCCAGCAAGGACAACGAGCGCCAGATTTTGGCCATGAAAACCAAAGGCGGCAAAACCCTTTGCTTTGTGCAGATAGCTGGGCTGGTTGCCCGCCGCATTTTGTGCGAGGCGACCGAAGGAATGGAATATAAGGCCGGCGAGCGTTTCGGGCTTATCCGTTTCGGTTCGCGTCTTGACGTTTACCTTCCCGAAGGTGTCGAACCTCAGGTATGCCTGGGGCAGACGATGGTTGCCGGCGAAACCGTTATCGCCGATTTGGGCAGCAATGCGCCGCAGATGAAAGGGATTATCCGCTGATGGAAAAGATAAACAACAAACTGCGTCTTTCGAAACAAAAGCTTACCAGTCTGCCGTTTCGCAAGATTGCTCCGAATATTGTCACCATGCTGGCTTTATGCGCCGGTGTCACTTCAATCCGCTATTCTATTGCCGAAAACTGGGCCATGGCGGTTATCTGCATTTTCCTGGCCGCTTTTTTTGACGGACTGGACGGCCGCGTTGCCCGCATGCTGAAAGGCTCGACTAAGTTCGGCGCCGAGCTTGATTCTTTGTCCGACTTTGTCAGTTTTGGCGTTGCTCCGGCAATTCTCATGTTTCAGTGGACGTTGTTTGACCTGCCCAAATTCGGCTGGTTCTTCTGTCTGCTGTTCGCAATCGGCATGTCGATGCGTCTGGCGCGTTTCAATACGATGCTTGACGAAGATCCGCAGCCCGAATACTGGCATCATTTCTTTGTCGGTGTTCCGGCGCCTGCTGCCGCGGCCTTGGCAATTATGCCGATTATGATGACTTTCGATTTTCCCGAGCTGGAATACATTCTGCGCTCAAACACTTTCTGCAGCGTTCTGATGCTGGTTGTCGCTTTTCTGATGGTCAGCCGCATTCCGACTGTTTCGACCAAAAAAATGAAAGTGCCGACCTTTATGTTTATTCCGATGATGCTGGTTGTGGCTTTGTTTGCCAGCTTTATCATCAGTCAGCCCTGGATGACGCTGGGCGTCATGACGGCGCTGTATGCTTTGAGCATTCCGGTCGGAATTTTTGTGTTTCTGCATGAAAAAAGGGAATATGAAAATCGCTGAAAACCCAAAAGGCTGCCGTTAGGCAGCCTTTTTTCTGGTCAGAATAAATTTTTTGTCACGGATGCGCAGATAATAGCCTTTTCCGGCATGCTCCCCGAGCTTAACCGTGTAAACCGGAAAACCGTACGGGAGGGTAATCTTTGCACCGTCAAAAGGCGAAAGGCCCCGATAGTTTTTTTGGCCGTCGGCAATGACCCAATAAGTTTTCATTTGTTTGGGAATGCCGATTTTAATCATGATAACCCCGCCTTTGAGCTTAAGGCCGGGATACAGTGCTTTCAACGCCGCTTCGGCCGAGAGGTTGTCGGGATAGCGGATGTACTCCAGACTTTGCCTGCCGTCGTTATCAATCCGCAGCGTAACGCCCGGATGAATTTCTCGTTTGTTGAGCTCTTCGTCTTCTTCGGTCAGAATGTCGTCTTCAACAAAGGTCACAAAAACGCCGCCGGTAATTTCATTGCCGCCGTCGGGAATGATGCCGGAATTGAAAATTAAACCGGCAAAACTGTTTTTTCCGGTTCTGACCGCCCAAACCCATAACCGGGATATATGATAATATCCGCGGTAATCTGAGAGATGACAGCCGACAAGGTACAGCTTGGCACCGTTGCCCGGAATAAGCTGCGCCGCAGGAAGTCTTGACAATAAAATTCTGCTTGCCAAATCTTCCGAACCGATAATTAAATTTGTTTTCATATATCGTATTTTTTATTATTTTCGGTATAAAAATATCCAGTGTAATAGATAATTAAGAAACCCAGTATACCGCCTTTCCGGGTTTTTGTCAAATTTTTGTTTATATTTAAAATGGTGCTTGACAGGCAAACCCACAGGAAACATCTCCTTTGCAGTTCGTAGCGGAACTTGAATTCCACCTGCCGCTGCTACAGTAACCATCTCCGCTTGATGAGTTAAGATCAGACATGCCTGATGGAGATAAAATATAACAAGTAACATCTCCCGTTGCAAAAGACCAATTTAAGCCTCCGGCAGTTTTTGATGAACAAACAGCTGTTGCTTCTGATGGAGTTCCTTTTCCTCCGCTGACGCCAACAATTCCGTGTCTGTGGGTGCTGTCTACGGAAAAAACGGTTCCAATACCGATTCCTCGTTCGTCGTAATAGATATCGCCAATCTTGTAGGTACGAAGTGTTTCCTCATAGCCCGGGCAGTAGACTTGAGTATTGTCGAGCGGGCATTTGAGGATGGTTTTTCCGGCACAGTCGGCGGCAGTTTTGGTGTAGCCGAGGTCGGCGCAGGACGGCGTCTTAATGCAGGTCTGCGCCGCCGCCGGGGCTGCCGTCAGAAGCATAACCGCCGCCGCGGTCGTCAGTAAGTTTGATTTCTTCATCGCTTTTCTCCTTTGTCTGTAATCGTTTTTTATCTAACGGCCGCCGAACAGGCATTTCAGGTCGCCGTTGCACCAGTAGTTGTTCAGGTCGATTTCCCCGAAATCGCATTCCTCTATGCATTCCTTGCAGCTTAAAAACATCTGCTGCTGTCCGCTCCAGCATTCCGTGCTTCCGATTTCGCCGCCGCAGTCGCAGACCGAGAAACCAAGACATTCCTTTACCTTGCGTTTGTATTTCATTACCCCGCAGCTCTTGCAGCCTTCGCCGTCAACCTCATAACCTTGTTCCGTCGCCTGATCGTAGCTGTAGGCGTAACCTTCGCACGGGTCGCAGACGCATTTCTGATAAGACGAACTGTAAGAACAAACCTGTCCCGGATCTAAGATTTTGCCCTCTTCGCAGCTGCTGTGATACCCTTCTTCTTCACATTTTTCTTCGGCCGAAACACATTTCTTATAAGAACTGTCATAGCCGCAGCTCTGGTCAGGGTCTAAGACCATGCCTCCCGAACAGGCCTTATAATAGTTGTCCTGTCGGCAAAGTTCTTCATAAGACTTGCAGCCGCTGTAATAGCCGCCGTTATAGGGGCATATGCCGGCGGCCGCGGAACCGGCCGGACAGGAAGTAATCGTATATCCTTCGTTTTTGCATTGCTGTACGGTGTCGATTTCAAAATTGTCGCTGCCGGTGGTGCCGCCGCCGGAACCGGAAGAAGAGCCTTTGTGGTAAAAGCCTTCGTCGCCGCAGTTCCCGAAACCGATGAAACAGACGCCGGCGGTTTTATAGGCATTGCCTAAGTCAACAAAGGCCGGGAAGTGGGAAAAAGGAGAAAGGAGAAGCGCGGGGTCTGCCGATGGTGTGGATGTGTGTGTATGTGTGTCAAAACCGTCGGAGGCAGGAACATGGTTTAAGGCCGCAGCCGCCGCAGCAGCGGCGGCAGGAGCACAGACGACGGAAAAAAGAGCCGCGGTGCAAAGAAAACGGAAACAAGCCATGGCACACCTCCAACAGTTAAGAAGACAGCCCCGCACGGGGAAGGTATGCCGAACGCCCGGCCGCAGCCAAAGCCGCCGCCGGAAACAACACACCTATTGAATATAAGGATACGCTGATTCGCGGAAAGAGTCAACTATTAATGACACCACATTTTTTTCTGTCTACCAATGATGGAACCATATTTATTTTTGTCACACAAAAAAAAGCCCTCTCTTTTGAGAGGGCTGAGACTATTTCGAATGATACTTGTCTTTTTCGGCATAAGGGTTGCCGGTTTTCCGAACCGTTACCCGCAGAGGAATGCCGCCCAGATTAAACGTTTCGCGCAGATTGTTCATCAGATAGCGCAAATAAGCATCCGGCAGCCCTTCGGGGTTGCTCGAAAAAATATAAAATGCCGGCGGCCTGGTCTTGGCCTGCGTTATGTAGCGCAGCTTTATCCGGCGCTTGTTTTTTCCCAGCGGCGGCGGATAATTGTCAATCATGTCGGCAAACCATTTGTTCAGCGGCGCGGTTGGAATACGCGTATTCCAGCGGTCATAAACTTTGAAAACGGCACTCATCAGCTTATCCAGATTCTCATTCTTGAGTGCGGAAATCGTAACTGTCGGCACGCCTTCAACCTGCGCCAGCGACGTCTGGAGCTTATCGTTGAGTTTCTGCAGCGCCTCCTTGCGATTGGCAATGTCCCATTTGTTGACGGCGATAACCAAAGCCCGCCCTTCATCAATAACCTGTCGCGCAATCGTCAAATCCTGCTTGTCCAGCACGGCATCGGCATCAAGAACCAAAACCACGACCTGAGCCATAAAGGCTGCATGTTTGGTACTGGCGGCCGACATCTTTTCCAGTGAATCTTCAATTTTGGAACGACGGCGCAAGCCCGCCGTATCGACCAGTTTGATTTTGCGGCCTTTCCATTCCCAGTCGACAGCAATCGCATCGCGGGTAACGCCGGCTTCCGGACCGGTAAGCATTCTTTCGTCTTTCAGCAGCGCGTTCATCAATGTCGATTTTCCGACGTTTGGTCGTCCGACAATTGCCAGCTGAATCGGCCTTGACTTATATTTTTCGTCTTCAAGCCGGTCTTTTTCTTCCTGAGAAAGTACGTCGCTTTCCGTTTCGCCTTCTTCTTCGGGCAAAACGCTTTCCGCCGGTTTCCGGTCAAACGGTTTCAGGGCGTCATACAAATCCAACAGTCCCAGACCGTGTTCGGCCGAAAATGGTATCGGTTCGCCCAAGCCAAGCTTGTAGGCCTCATGGATGCTGTCTTCCTGCAATTTTCCTTCACATTTGTTGGCCAGCAGGATAACCGGTTTGCCGCTTTGGCGGACCAGCCCGGCAAAAAATTCGTCATAGGGCTGAATGCCGTCTCTCGCATCGAACAAAAACAAACAGACGTCGGCTTCTTTGATTGCGCGTTCGGTCTGCTGCCACATTCTTTTTTCCAGACAATCGTCCTTGGCATATTCAAATCCGGCCGTGTCAATAATCTGCAAATCTATGTCGCGCAGTTTGGCCTCTGTTTCCTTGCGGTCGCGCGTCACGCCGGGCTTGTCGTGTACGATGGCTATTTTGCGTCCGGCCAGCCGGTTAAACAATGTTGATTTCCCGACGTTCGGCCGTCCGACGATGGCTGCTTTCAATGTCATGTCCAATCCTATTTGTAAGCGGTCAAATCGGCGTCGTCAGTAGTAAAAAGGGCGGTATTGTCAACCACGACCGGCGGAATGCCGACCCCGTCGCTGAGCGTGATGAAACCGAGAATTTTTCCGGTGTACGGCGAGACGGCAAATGCATAGCCGTTGGATGTCGCAATTAACAGCCGATTGCTGGTCAGGACCGGACCGCTGGCTGTGACGCCGACTTTGTCTTCTTTGGTTTTGCCCAGCGGAATCTGCGTGTTCCAAACGATCTTGCCGGTTGCCTTTTCTATGGCGAACAAATCATAATTGTTGCTCAGCACAAACATAAATTTGCCCGCGACCCAAGGCTGGTTGACGCTGCCGATTTCCCTTTCCCAGATTCGGGCGCCGCTGCGCAGATCAATGGCAACCAGAATATTGTTGTTGCCGACGGCATAAACCGTCGAACCGTCAATAACCGGGTTGGCCTTAATCGCATTAATGTTTGCCGGCGAATTTGTCCGCTTGCGCGAAACCAGAATGTCCGACCACAGCGGTGAACCCGTGCTGGCTTTGAAAGCTCTCAGTTCGCCGTTTGAAAAAGCCGCGACAATCGTATCCTGCTGCGGACTGTAGGCGGGGCTTGCGCCGCCGACCAGCGTCGTTTCTTCGGAGGGCGACTTGTAGTCCCACAGAACCGAACCGTCGACGCCGTTGAGCGCAATCAGTTTGTTGTCAATGGTTTGAATAAAGACGACGCCGCGCTCGGCCGTCGGGGCGATTCGTATCGGCAGTTCGGTATCGTAACGCCACAGTTTTTTACCGGTAACCATATCCAGCGCAAAAACCGCGCCAAAACCTGTCGTCGCATAGACTTTCTTGTCAAAAACGGCCAGCCCCGCGCCCTTCAGCGAGGTGCTGATGTCATCCTTAATCAGAGGTTTCAGCCTTCTTTTCCATATCTTACGGCCGTCGTCCAGACGAAAGGCGTTAACGATGCCGTCGGCGTCGATCGTAAAAACAGCTTTGTGCGCAGATACCGGAGCGGCAATCAGAAAGTCGCGTTTGGAACTCCCTTCTCCGAAACCGGATTCCCACAGTTCCTTGAGTTTGCTGTCCGAACTCAGGTGTCCCATCATATGGGTAGCGTTGCCGCCGTTCTGTGACCAGGCCGTATTGGTATAAGGCGCGGGCAGCACAATCTTGACTTGTCCGGGCGCATAATCCGGCTGCAGGGCCGTTTCGCCGTCCAGAACCGAAATGCGTTCGCCGTCAAGCGTAATCTTCTCTTCGTCAAACGTGCTGCAACTGCACAACACGGCAAGGGCGGCCGCCGGCAGCAAAGACTTAAACTTCAGAAACTGCATCTGTATCTCCATAATCCTTTTTGAATTTTATTCGGCGCCGTTTAAGACCGACAGCATGTCCTGAACGCGCATTTTCAGACCGTCGGGAAGATTCGGCGTATTCAGAATTTCGTTGTAGAGTACCTGGGCCTCTTCAATATTGCCGTCACGAATGGCGGCCATTGCCGTCATTTCCTTGGCAATGTTTGCCCAACTGCCGTTTTCCCGGATCAGCGGCTGCAAAAGCGCGTCGATTTCTTCGCGGGGAGCGTTGTCGAGCTTGTAAGAGGCGAGTTTGACTGCCGAAACGTCGCGCAGCTTTTTGTTTATGCTTTTGTCTGCGGCAATCTCTTCCAGAACTTTGATGGCTTCTTCGTTTTTGCCCTGTTCGAACAAAATGTTTGACGTCTGCAGTCTGGCAATGTCGCTGTAAATGTTGCCGCCGGTTTTTTCCATCTGCTCCAGCACTTTCAGGCTTTCGTCGTATTTTCCCTGATTCTCAAGGTTCAGGGCATAAGCGTAAGTGTCTGACCAGGTTTCGCTTTTGGCCTGTCGCCAGCTTTTGAAGCCTTCGAAACTGACGGCGCCGACAATCGCCAGCACGACCAGCAAAATGATGTAAATGCCGTATTTCTCCCACATTTGTTTCAGGTTGTCGTTTTTGACCTCTTCGGTAACTTCGCGGATAAACGCTTCCTGCTCGTCGGCATCGATTTCTTTTTTCATTTTGTCCTGTTCCTTATATTATTGCGTTAAGCTAATCTATTTATATCGTAAAACCGGTTCTTGGCAAATCAAATATTTAAGAACTCGACAGTTTTTAGCTGTTGACCACTTCGTTAATCAGAAACTTCTTGACCCAGCGCAGATCCTCAATCGGAATCTTTTTGCCGAAGATAGCGGTTCTGTTGTCGGAAATAATCGAAAGGTAATATCTGCCGGTTGCCGGGTTGACGGTAACTTCGACCGCTTCGATGTCTGCTTTTTTGATTTCGTTGTTTTTGCGCGAGAAGAGCATGAATTTGTGCACGATAACGATTTTGTCGCGCTTGACCACGATTTTGTCCTTGCGGAACAATGCGATGACCGAAGCCGCAATGATAAACAGGCCGACAACGTAGAACGCCAGAATAAACTCCCGCGAAAAATGACTGCTGACGACTTCGGCGTTAAAACTGGCAAACAGCAGCACGCCGCCGAAAAGCAACAGGCAGAACCAGGCGATGATGTTATAGGCGTCCCAGAAGATTTTCCGGGCTTTGATAACCGTCTTGTCACGTTTGCGTACAAAGGCGATGGTCGGCGGCAACGGTTCTCTGTCATTGTAACTGTTGATGGTTTTTCCTTCTTCGACCATTTCCTTGATTGACTTGTCAAGGTCGGACACTTCGCGGCGAACCATTCCCTCGTCGGTCAGCACGACGGCGGGCAGGTTTAGTTTTTGGGCATAATATTCCCAGATTTTGCGAATGTTTTTTCCTTTGGTCGAAATGTAAAGAGGCGCGGTCTTTTGCGGATTCTTGTGGTACAGTTCAATAATGTATTTGTTTTTGGTCATGAAGCCGAACTGGAAAAATTCGATGCGGAAACGCACGCCCTCGTAATTGCCGATGGATTCCTTGACGACTTTTTTGGCGCCGAACGCCGGCCGGTAAATAATCTGTACCTTTTTGCCGTCGAAAAAGATTTTTTTATAGCGGATGTAGGACAAAAACAGCGACAGCACGATTCCCGCGCCGACCAGAATGATGACAAGGTCAAAGAAAGTCGGATTCATAAACGGCTGGTAAATGACGTCTCCCTCGTTTTCCGGAATGAAGTCAAAATCGGTCCGGCTGTGGCTGAGGCCGTTGAAGAGCTCGTAGAAACCCAGCAGAATAAGAATGGTTCCGAAAATCAGCCCAGGATAAAGAATATGCAGGGCGATTCTGTCGGACTTTTTGGTCGGCAGCTTGTCCAGATTCAGCACAAAGCTGTGGCTGTAGTGGTTGGGCGCGGTATCGGTCATTTGTTCTGTCCTCATTTTATTGTCGGCTTTCTTGCTTCCTTATGCTATATTATTTTTTTCAAATAATCATCCTTTTTTTTGCAAAATAAAAAGGAAAGCTTTAATTTATTTTAACAATATGAATATAATATCAACGTCAGTGAATACAAATTTATTGGGGTGATGTAATGAGTAGTGTAGAGATTTTTAACTCGGGAACCAATCTTCTGATAACGCTGGTGGCGCTGATTATCCTGATGCTGTCCGTTTGGTACAGCAGTCAGGACATCAAAATCGGCAAGGGCATCCGTTATTTGTTCGTCGGTCTGGTGCTGGAGTTTATCGGCTCCTGGTTCGGCTATCAGATGAACGAATATTATCAGCTGGGCATATCGATTAATATTCTGGCCTTTCTTGAGTTGTTTATCCTGTTGCTCTCCATGATGTTTCTGGCTTTGTCCGCTTCGCAGCTGCTGGTTTCCAGCATTCCGGACACGCCGGTCATCGGCGCCATCACGGTTTTGGGGCTGGTTGCCATAATTTATTTTTGTTTCATCGCGCAGGACGGTTCGATGGTTGCCTATATGCGTCAGATTTTTCCGCTGACCGGTTTTGCCTACATTTCGACCAGTTTCTGGTCGCAGAGCGGCCATCGGTTCAAAACCGGTTTTCTCATCGGCGGTTTTCTGACTGCCGGCGTCACGGTTCTGCTTGTCTGCCGTCTGCTGGGCATCGCGCCTGAAATTCTCAACTCAATGTGGTATGTCTCGGCTCTGGTTTATGTCGGCCTTGCCGTTGCCCTGCTGATGATAAAGGTTGACTTCATGTCCAAGAAAATTGAAGACAAGGACGTCGAAATCGAAAAATACAACAAACGCATTGAAGAAATCATCAAATCGTCGCCGTTCCCGATTATCATTTCGCGCCTGAGCGACGACAAGCTGATTCTGGCCAACAACAATGCCGTCAAACTGTTCGGTATCCAGCCCTCCGAACTGGACCGCTATCGGCTGAGGGACTTTTTTGCCGACGCCGAAAACCGCCGTCTGCTCAATGAACGGCTGGAACAGGAAAAAGAAGTGCAGGACTTTGAAATTCTGGTCAAGACTTCTACCGGTGATACGCCTTTCTGGCTGCTGACCTCGGCCAACATCATCGATTACAACTACGACATTGCGCTCTATGCTGCCTTTCAGGACATTACCTCACGCAAAAACCGCGAAACCCTGCTCAAGAATCAGGCCGTGCGCGATCCGCTGACCTCGCTTTACAACCGCCGTTATTTTGAAGAGGAGGTAACCAAGCGGATTGCCCTGTCGCGGATGAAGGGCGGCTGTTATTCCGTATTGATGATTGACGCCGACAAGTTCAAAAACGTTAACGACACTTATGGCCACAAAGTCGGGGACAAGGTGCTGATAGAGCTGTCGTCCACGGCCGAACGCGCTTTGCGCGACTGCGACATCGTCGCCCGTTATGGCGGCGAGGAGTTTGTCTGCTATCTTTCCGACGTAGGCCCGGAAAAAGCCAAAATCGTTGCTGACCGTCTGCGTGAAACCATTTCCAAACTGGTCATCTATTCTGATGAAGGTAAACCGTTCGGCTTTACGGTCAGTATCGGCATTTCTTCGTCCGAAATTTCTGACAACATTGATACTCTGATTAAAACCGCCGACGAAGCGCTGTACCGCGCCAAGGAAAACGGTCGCAACCGTTGCGAAGTTTTTACCAGGGACGATTTGGCGCATTTCCACGGCGGCGAAGACACTTCGCACAAGCCCGAGGCCAGCCAGCTGCATCCGGTTTTTGAAAAGGAAGGCGTCCAGGAAATTTCGCTGTTGGACGGCATCGGCGCCAACCATATCGTCGAAAACAATACCAATATTGAGGAGCGGAAAGATGCCGAAAAGGCCAAAGACGATTTTTATCCGATTCTGGGTTTGGATGAAGAGGATTTGAAGTAGACATGACCTGTCCCTATGCCGAAATCTGCGGCGGCTGCCTGCGACGCGGGATGTCCGAAGAACAGTACCGGGAAACCAAGACGGCGGCGTTCCGGCGGATTCTTTCCGGCATAAAGGCGGATTTTGCCTTTGGTAAGCCGGTGTTTGTCGCCGACGGCACCCGCCGCCGCGCCGCCATGGCTTTTCGTCGCCGTAAGGGCAAAGTTACGCTCGGTTTTAACGAAGCGGCCAGCGGCAATGTTGTCGACTGCGAAACCTGTGCTCTGCTGACGCCGAAACTGAATGCCGCGCTTCCTGATGTCCGCCGCCTTTTGACTGAGGTCTGTGCTCTGCCTTTTACCGAAAGAAAAAAAGGCAGAAAAACGGTACCGGTTTTTCTCGATGGCGGCGATGTCTGGCTTTGCGAGGCCGACAACGGCACCGACGTCGTTCTGGAGTTTGACCGTCCTCTGGAACTGGGGCATCGGATGGCGGTGTTTGAGCTGGCGCAGGGTTTTGACGGCATTATCCGTATTTCGCACCGCCGCCGCCCTGACGCCGAAGCCGAGCCGGTCGTCGAAAAAAACGCGCCTTATGTCAAGATTGCCGATACTTTCGTTTATATTCCGGCCGGGACTTTTCTGCAGCCGTCCCGCGAAGGCGAGCAGGCGCTGGTTTCTCTGGTGCTGAAATATCTGGGCGAAACTTCCGGACGCATTGCCGATTTGTTTTGCGGCGTCGGAACTTTTTCATATCCGCTGGCCCGCAATCCGGCCAACCGGGTTCTGGCTGTCGATTCGTCCGAGCGTCTGCTGGCGGGTTTCCGCCGTACCGTCAACAAAAACATGATTCCCAACATTGAAATTGCAGCCAAAAACCTGTTTAAATATCCGCTTGATACAACAGAACTCAAGGGTTTCAACGCGGTCGTCTTTGATCCGCCGCGAGCCGGTGCCGCAGCACAGACCGCACGGCTGGCCGCTTTGCCGGCCGGCGAAAGACCGGAAAAAATCATTGCCGTTTCCTGTAATCCGGGAACATTTGTCAACGATGCCAATACGCTGGTTTCCGCCGGATACAAACTCGTCGAAGTGACCATGGTCGACCAGTTCGTCTATTCTGACCACAGCGAGCTCGTTGCCTTGTTTACAAAATAAACGGCTTTGGGTATAGTGGAAACAGTTATTAACGGAAAGAATAAAATGCGTTGCCGAATTTTTGCCTTTGTTCTTGTTTTTTTTGCCGCGGCCTGCCGGTTGGGCGGTTCGGACGATGTGATGTGCCCGCGAGTGGTTATCCCGCGCGATACGGCCTACCTGACTCAGATTGTCAATTATCGCGAAGAGTTCCAGATTTCATTGGTCGGCTACGAAGGGCACTGCTATTTTGACACCCGCGTCAACCGCGACAAGGCGGTAATTAATCCGGTGTTCAAAATCAAACGTCTGCGCCGGAGCGACGAAACCGACGTCCATTTCGCCTATTATACCGAAACCGTCAAAGGGCCGCCGGCTTACCTTGGCAAAAAGACCTATTACATGGCGGTTGCCGTTCCCGCGGACGAAACGGAAATGACCTATACCGCGCCGAGCGTCGAAGTGAAAATTCCCCCGGAGATGAAATACGAATTCGACATTAATCTCGGCCTGGTCATCAGTCCCGAAGAGGCAAAATATAACCGGCGCACTTTCGACGTCGATTATCGTTATGTTGACGAATAGTTTTTCAAAAAAATTGAGGAGTAGATACCAATGAATTTTTTCAGTGACAAAAAACTGCCCGAAATGGCCAATGCCATACGCTTTCTGAGTGCCGACGCAATCGAAAAGTCAAAATCCGGACACCCCGGAATGCCGTTGGGCATGGCCGATGTTGCCGCGGTTTTGTTTTCAAAGTTCATCAAAGTCAATCCGGCGGAACCGCGCTGGTTTGACCGCGACCGCTTTGTCCTTTCGGCCGGTCACGGTTCTATGCTGCTTTATTCGCTGCTGTATCTGCTCGGTTATGAGGATATTAATGTTGATGACCTGCGCAATTTCCGCCAGCTCGGTGCCAAGACGGCCGGACATCCGGAATACGGGCATCTGGCCGGAATTGACATGACAACGGGTCCGCTGGGGCAGGGCATTTCCTCGGCGGTAGGCATGGCGCTGGCCGAACGGATTGTCAACGCCAGATTCGGCGATGAACTCTGCTCGCATTATACCTATGTCATCAACGGTGACGGCTGCCTGATGGAAGGCATTTCCGAAGAAGCCGTTTCCTTGGCCGGCCATCTGGGCTTAAACAAACTGATCGTTTTCTGGGACAATAACAATATTACGATTGACGGTACGGTCGACAAAGCCAACTCTACGGATCAGATTAAGCGTTTTCAGGCGGTCGGCTGGAATACGATTGAAATTGACGGCCATGATTATGCGCAGATTGAACGGGCGATTTTGCAGGCACAGAAAGCCGGACAACCGACCCTGATTGCCTGTAAAACCAAAATCGGTTATGGTGCCCCGACCAAATGCGGCACCTCCAAATGCCACGGTTCGCCGCTTGGGGCTGAAGAAATTGCCGCCATGCGCAAGGCTCTGAACTGGAATTATGAGCCTTTTGAAGTTCCCGAAGATATTTTGGCCGCCTGGCGCGAAGCCGGCCGCCGCAGCGTCGCGGCTTATCAGGCCTGGAATAAAAAAGCCGTTGCCGCCGGCGAAACGTTTCTTGACTACATCAATGACCGTTTGCCCGAAAACTGGGACAAGGCCTTAAACGAGCTTAAGGAAAAATCTATAGCCGAAGGTACCAAAGTTGCCACCCGCAAAGCGTCGCAGCTCTGTCTGCAAGCGATTGTGCCGCATATTCCGCAGATTGTCGGCGGTTCGGCGGATTTGGCCGCTTCCAACCTGACTTTCGTGGAGGGAATGAAAACCGTTGTCCGCGGCGACTATAACGGCAACAACGTCATGTACGGCATTCGCGAACATGCGATGGGCGCGGTAATGAACGGCATGGCGCTGCATGGCGGCGTAATTCCCTACGGCGGCACGTTCTTCGTCTTCTCCGATTATATGCGTCCGGCCATGCGTTTGGCGGCTTTGATGGGCGTTCGGGTCATTTATGTCCTGACCCATGATTCTATAGGCGTCGGCGAGGACGGCCCGACCCATCAGCCGGTTGAACATCTGGCGTCTTATCGCTGCATGCCCAATATTCTCACTTTCCGTCCCTGCGACGTAGTTGAAACGGCCGAAGCCTGGCAGTTGGCGCTGGAAGAAGAACATACGCCGAGTATTCTGGCTTTAACCCGCCAGAATCTGCCGATGTTGCGCGAGTCTGCCGAATTGAACCGCACGGCTCGCGGCGGCTATATTATCCGCGGCGACAGGGATAACCGTCAGGCAACGCTGATAGCGACCGGTTCCGAAGTTTCTTTAGCCGTTGCTGCCCGAGATAAGTTAAAAGAAGAAGGAATTGAGGTCGCGGTCGTTTCCATGCCCTGCACCGAACTGTTTGACAAACAGCCGATAGACTATCAGGAGGAAATTCTCGGAACTGCGCCGCGTATTGCCGTTGAGGCCGCTTCCAAATTCGGCTGGGAAAAATATGTCGGCCTGCATGGCGACATTATCGGTATGGACGGTTTCGGCGCTTCCGGTCCGGCAGAACAGCTGTATGAGTACTTTGGCATTACTGTGGACGAAGTTGTCGACAGCGTTAAAAATCTGCTCAAAAAGTAAAATAAAGCCCCGGGTTTCTGGGGCTTTTATCGTTGCGGCTAATAGTCGCAGGCATATTCCGCACCGTTATGGCTTGGCGTTTTG